>Ga0114931_10000258_pt1 | contig 61820 bp, 48 predicted proteins | sample 2SBtaG_FD_89579 | JGI IMG/M metagenome (GOLD analysis project Ga0114931, IMG submission 89579) | Deep subsurface microbial communities from Kolumbo volcano to uncover new lineages of life (NeLLi) - 2SBTROV14_V59a metaG | ecosystem: Environmental > Aquatic > Marine > Volcanic | place: Kolumbo... | reverse complement strand
GGTTTACGACCCGAAGGCCTTCATCCCTCACGCGGCGTTGCTGGGTCAGGCTTTCGCCCATTGCCCAAAATTCCCGACTGCTGCCTCCCGTAGGAGTCTGGACCGTGTCTCAGTTCCAGTGTGACTGATCATCCTCTCAGACCAGTTATCCATCGTCGCCTTGGTAGGCTTTTACCCCACCAACAAGCTAATGGAACGCGGGCTCATCCAGAGGCGGTAGCTTTCGAGAAGAGGCCACCTTTTTCTGCATCGGCCGAAGCCGTCGTAGTCTTATCCGGCATTAGCACCAGTTTCCCGATGTTATTCCAGACCTCAGGGTAGATTACCCACGCGTTACTCACCCGTGCGCCGCTTTACTCGCCACCCGAAGGTGACTTTCTCGCACGACTTGCATGTCTTAAGCACGCCGCCAGCGTTCGTTCTGAGCCAGGATCAAACTCTCCAGTTTGAACTTGGCACGAGGCGACACCCGAAGGTGTCGCCCAGTTGTTCGGTTTGTGACCTCGACTCCGCTGTAAACGAAGCCTGGCCACGCCTTTGCGGCCACGAGGGCCGCTCCGGCAAGGTTTTGTTGGAAACCCTTTACCGTCTGACCGAGCTTTACAGGCTCGGTTCAAACCACACGCTATTCGGTTTTCAAAGACCGGGCGAAGTCACTCGGAGCCTGTATCGGGCTCTTCGGACAGACCTCCCCCATCGGGGGAGGATGCGGCTTCGCCGGCGCGGGACCAATCGGCGCCTGCTGAAGCGGAGGGGCAATTTACGCAGGGGGCGAGCGTCCGTCAAGGGCGCGGAGAGGGAAGCACAGTCTCCCGAGGGGATTTCTCTCCGCCCCCCTGGGAAATCAGGCCACGTGGACGCGGACGAAACGCCGCTTTCCGGCCCGCAGGAGGTACACACCGGGGCCGAGGCGGGTCTTCGGGTCCTCGATCCGGACGTCGTCCAGGCGGACGCCGCCGCCGCTGACGAGTCGGCGCGCCTCCCCGTTGGAGGCCAGGCCGAGCGCCTCGCGCATCACGTCGAGCAGCCCGGCATCGGCAGCGCCCGCGAGCGCCACCTCCACGTCCGGCACCTCTTCCGGGGTCTGGCGCTGCTGGACCACCCGGCGGAAGTGGGCCTCGGCTGGCGCCGCAGCCGCTTCGCCGTGGAAGCGCGCCACCAGCCGCCGTGCCAGCGCCTGCTTCAGGGCCAGCGGATCGCCGCTTCCGGCCTCGACCGCGGCCGCGGCTGCGGCGAGGTCGTCCCAGCGGCCGAACGAGAGCGCGCGGACCCAGTCCGTCATCAGCGCATCCGAGATGCTCATGGTCCGGCCGTAGATCTCTTCGGGCGCGTCCGTGATGCCGATCGTGTTCCCAACGCTCTTCGACATCTTCTCCTTGCCGTCGGTGCCGACCAGCAGCGGGTGGGTCACCACCGCCTGCGGGGGCTGCCCGTAGGCACGCTGGATCTCGCGGCCGACGAGCAGGTTGAAGAGCTGGTCGCTGCCGCCCAGTTCCACGTCGGCGGCGAGGGCCACGGAATCGTAGGCCTGCACCAGGGGGTAGAGGAACTCGTGCACCGAGATCGGGACGCCCCCCTTGTACCGTCTCGCGAAGTCGTCGCGCTCGAGCATGCGCGCGACCGTGTAGTGCGAGCAGAGACGGACGATGTCGGTGGGCGACATCTCGTCCATCCACTCACCGTTGAAGCGGATCTCCGCGCGCTCCACGTCGAGGACGCGTCCGACCTGCTCGACGTAGGTGGCCGCATTGGCCTTCACCTGCGCTTCGTCGAGCGGAGGTCGCGCCTTGTTCTTGCCGGTCGGATCGCCGATGCGGGCGGTGAAGTCTCCCACCAGGAAGATGGGCGTGTGCCCCAGCTCCTGGAAGACCTTGAGCTTCTCGAGGGTCACCGTGTGTCCTACGTGGAGATCCGGAGCCGAGGGATCCATCCCGAGCTTCACGCGCAGCGGGCGTCCGTCCGCGAGGGCCCGGGCCAGGCGCGGACGGAGTTCCTCTTCGCCGACGAAGTCCAGGCTTCCGGCTCGGATGCGTTCGAGTTGTCGCTCGACTTCGGGGGACACGCTCAACGAGGGCTCCTTCGGGTCACACCGGACTCCGTCACGACGACCCGGACGGCGACATCGTGCGGCGCAGTCGGCACGCGTTCCACGCGCTGGAAGTCGTACCCGATACCCACCGAACGCGCCTCCCGGCCGAGCGCGCCGAGGGCCCGGTCGTAGGATCCGCCGCCGCGGCCGAGCCGCCGGCCGTGGTCGTCGAACGCGACCCCGGGGACCACGACGAGATCGTCCGGTCCGAGCGGCGTCGACGCGAGCACCGCGGGCGGGGACGGCACGCCGAAGCGCCCGGGCACGAGCGCGGCCGCCGCACACACGACGAAGACGAGATCCGCCTCCTCGAGCCGGGGCCACAGGATCGGGAGGGAGTCCGCCCGGGCCGCGGCCGCGAGCGGCAGGGTCGGGAGCTCGTCGGGAAGGGCCGCGTAGAGCGCGACCCGCCGGGCGCCCCGCCATTCGGGAAGGGCGATCACCCGTCCGGCGACCTGCTCGGCGGCCGCCCGCGCGGCTTCCGGGGGCACGGCGCGGCGCCGGGCGCCCATCGCCGCGCGCAGCACGTCCTTGTCCGCGTCCGGCACGCGTCGGCGCCCCCGCAGCCGGCGGTCAGGAAGGAGCCGGCGGGTCTGCCAGGGCGGACTGGATCAGGGCCGAAAGCTCGTCGATGCGCGGCGCCAACCATTCGGCCCGGCCGCCGTTCTCGCGCTCCGCGACCAGCGAGTTGGCGATGTTGAGCGCCGCGAGCACCGCCACGTCGACCGAGTCGACCGTGCCGGCGCGCTCCCGCACGCGATCGATCGTCTCGTCGAGCAGCGACGCTGCGGCGCGGACCGATTCCGGACTCCGCTCCGCCCGGATCTTGTATTCGCGCCCCTGGATCGTGACGGGCACGATGCGCCGGGCGCTCACGACGGCTCCTCGGCGACCGGGTCGAAGCGGCGATCGAGCTCGGCCTCGAGTTGATCGAGTTGGCTCACCAGCGAATCGATCCGCGCGGTCGCGGCCGTGCGCTTCTCGTGCCACTCGCCCTCCCGGAGCTCGAGTTCGCGCACGCGCTCCCCGCGCTCGGCGAGTTGCTCGCGGATCGCGGTGTTCTCCTTGCGCAGTGCCTCGAGCCGCCCGACCAACTCGCGAACGAGACCATCGAGGCGCTCGAAGTGGGCGAGATCGGTGTGACCGGCTGTGCGCGTCATGCGGGCGATGCACCCCTCGTTCGGGGCGATCCTACTACGGCGCCGATCGCTGGCGCCATCCCCACGCGCCGTCCGCCACGCTCACGCGGGATCGTGCGACCGCGAGCCTAGACGAACCCGTTGCGGCTCTGGAGCCACGAAGTCCCCTGCAGGTAGGTGTCCACGTGGCGCGCCGCTTCACGGCCTTCCCACTGCGCCCAGACGACCAGGGACTGCCCCCGCCGGCAGTCGCCGGCCGCGAAGACGCCGGGTTCGCTCGTCGAGAACGCGTGCTCGCCGGCGAGATCGGCCTTCACGTTCCCGCGCGGGTCGAGATCGACACCGAACCCCTCGATGAGCCCCTCGTGCACGGGATGGACGAACCCCATCGCCAACAGCACGAGGTCGGCCGGGATCTCCCGATCGCTCCCGGGCACCTCCTTCGGCGGCATCATCGGCCGATTCAGCGCATCGCGTTCGAACGAGACCTCGACCGCGTGGAGGGCCTTCACGTGGCCGTCCTCGCCGGCGAGCTTCGTCGTCTGGAGCGCGTAGAGGCGCTCGCCGCCCTCTTCGTGGCTCGAGGAGACGTTGTAGGTGTACTTCTGGGCATTGGGCCAGGGCTCCGACTCGTGACGACCTTCCGGCGGCCGGGGCAGCAGTTCGATCGAGGTGACCGACTTCGCACCCTGGCGCAGGGAGGTGCCGATGCAGTCCGAACCCGTGTCGCCGCCGCCCAGGATCACGACGTGTTTGCCCGTGGCGACGATGGCCTCCTCCTCGGGGACGACGTCGCCGGCAACGCGGCGGTTCTGTTGTGGAAGGAACTCCATCGCGAAGTGCACGCCGTCGAGCTGTCTCCCCTCGACCGGGAGGTCGCGGGGAGCCTCCGAGCCGAGCGTGAGGAGCACCGCGTCGAAGCCCTTGCGCAGATCGGCCGTGGTGACGTCCACGCCGACGTGGACCCCGGTCTGGAAGCTCACGCCCTCGGCCCGCAGCTGCTCGACGCGGCGATCGATCAGCCACTTCTCCATCTTGAAGTCCGGAATGCCGTAGCGGAGCAGACCGCCGACCCGGTCGTTCTTCTCGAAGAGCGTCACGGTGTGGCCCGCGCGCGTCAGCTGCTGCGCCGCGGAGAGGCCGGCCGGCCCCGAACCGACCACGGCGACACTGCGACCGCTGCGACGCTCGGGCCGCATGGGTCTGACCCAGCCCTCGTCCCACCCCTTGCGAACGATCTCCCACTCGACCGACTTGATCGTGACCGGATCCTGGTTGATCCCCAGCACGCAGGCCTGTTCGCAGGGCGCCGGACAGACCATGCCCGTGAACTCGGGGAAGTTGTTGGTGGAGTGCAGGCGCAGCAGCGCGTCTTCCCACTTGTCCCGGTACACCAGATCGTTCCAGTCCGGGATGATGTTCCCGAGCGGGCAACCGTCGTTGCAGAACGGGATGCCGCAGTCCATGCAGCGCGACGCCTGCGCCTGGACCTGCGCTTCGTCCGCTTCCGCCACGACGCACCGGTAGTCGCCGAGACGAACGGCCGGCTCCCGGTACTTCGTCCCTTCGCGGCCCAGCTTCAGGAAGCCACGCGGATCAGCCATCGACGTTCCTCGCAGCAGCGTGCTCCATCAGCACCCGCTTGTAGTCCTTGGGGAAGACCTTGACGAACTTCGGCGCCTCGGCGTCCCACTTGCGCAGCACGTCGTCCGCCCGGGCGCTGCGCGTGTACTTGAAGTGGTTGCGCAGCATGCGCTGCACCGTCTCGAGGTCCGCGTCGTCCATCGGGTCGAGATCGATCGTCTCGGGGTTCACGCGGCTCGCGAAGCGGCCGTCCTCGTCGAGCACGTAGGCGATGCCCCCGCTCATCCCCGCGCCGAAGTTGCGCCCGACCTGGCCGAGGACCACGACCGTTCCGCCGGTCATGTACTCGCAGCCGTGGTCGCCGACGCCCTCGACCACCGCGTTCGCTCCGGAGTTGCGCACGGCGAAGCGCTCGCCCGCGAGCCCCTGGAAGTAGGCATCGCCGCTGGTGGCCCCGTACAACACCACGTTCCCGGTGATGATGCTCTCGGACGGCTCGTAGCTGACGCCCTCGGGCACGCGCACGACGATCCGGGCTCCCGAGAGCCCCTTGCCACAGTAGTCGTTGGTGTCGCCGACGACTTCGAAGGTCATGCCACGCGGGCAGAAGGCGCCCAGGCTCTGCCCTGCGCTCCCGCGGAGCTTGATCGTGATGGTGTCGTCGGGAAGGCCGTCGGCGCCGTGCGCGAGGGAGACCTCGGAGCCCAGGATCGTGCCCAGCGTCCGCTCGGTATTGCGCGTCGGGCGCTCGATCACCACCGGTTCGCCGTGTTCGAGCGCCGGCTTCGCCAGCTCGATGAGCTCCATGTCGACGGTCTGCTCGAGTTCGGCGGCCAGCGTCTGGGACTCGCTCTCGACGATCGCGTAGTCCACGTCCGGACGATGGAAGAGCGGGGAGAAATCGAGGCCGTTCTGCTTCCAGTGGTGCTGCGCCTCTTCGACGTCGAGAAACTCGGTGTGGCCGATCATCTCGTCGAGGGTCCGGAAGCCCAGCTCGGCCATCCACTCGCGGGTCTCCTCGGCGATCCAGAGCAGGTACTGGACGACGCTGTCCGGGGTGCCCGCGAAGCGCTCGCGCAGCACGGGATCCTGCGTGGCGATGCCCACCGGACACGTGTTCAGGTGACACACGCGCATCAGGATGCAGCCCATCGCCACCAGCGGCGCGGTCGCGAAACCGTACTCGTCCGCACCCAGGAGCGCCGCGATCACCACGTCGCGCCCGGTCTTCAGGCCGCCGTCGGTCTGGACCCGGATGCGGCCGCGCAGACCGTTCAACACCAGCGTCTGCTGCGTCTCCGCCAGCCCGATCTCCCACGGCATCCCCGCGTACTTGATCGAAGCCTGCGGCGAGGCGCCGGTGCCGCCGTCCATGCCGCTGATCAGCACGCCGTCGGCCTTTCCCTTCGCGACCCCGGCCGCGATCGTGCCGACGCCGGTCACGGAGACGAGCTTCACCGAGACCCGGGCGCGCCGGTTCGCGTTCTTCAGGTCGTAGATGAGCTGGGCGAGGTCCTCGATCGAATAGATGTCGTGGTGCGGTGGCGGCGAGATCAGGCCCACCCCGGGAGTGGAATGGCGCGTCTTCGCGATGGTCTCGTTCACCTTGTGGCCCGGAAGCTCGCCGCCCTCGCCCGGTTTCGCCCCCTGCGCGACCTTGATCTGCAGCTCGTCCGCGTTCACGAGGTAGTGGCTCGTGACGCCGAAACGCCCGGAGGCCACCTGCTTGATCGCACTGCGCCGCAGATCGCCGTTCGCGTCGGGGGTGAAGCGGTCCGGATCCTCGCCCCCCTCGCCGGTGTTCGACTTCCCCCCGAGCCGGTTCATCGCGATCGCCAGCGTCTGGTGCGCCTCGAGCGAGATGGATCCGTAGCTCATCGCGCCGGTGCAGAAGCGCTTCACGATCTCGCTGGCCGGCTCGACCTCCTCGAGCGGCACGGAAGCCTGCAGGTGGTTCTTGAACCGGAAGAGGCCGCGCAGCGTGGCGGCGTCCGACGCCTCGCCGTCCGCGGCCTTCGAGAACCGCTTGTAGTCCTCGTAGCTCTTGCGCTTCAGCGCGATCTGGAGCGTCGAGACCGTGTCCGGATTGAACGTGTGCTTCTCTCCCCGCGCACGCCACTGGTAGAGCCCGCCGGGATCGAGTTCGGGGTATCGATAGTCGCCGTTCGGGAACGCCCGCGCGTGCCGCATCGCGGCCTCGCGCGCGAGCACGTCGAAGCCGACGCCCTGCACGCGGGAAGCGGTCCCGGTGAAGCAGCGTTCGATCACGTCGCCGGAGATGCCGACGGCCTCGAAGATCTGGGCGCCGTGGTACGACTGCAGCGTCGAGATGCCCATCTTGGCGAAGGTCTTCAGCAGACCCTTGTCGTTCGCCTTGACGAAGTTCGCGACCGCGGTCGGGAAGTCGAGATCCTCGGGCACGTACGCGCCGTCGTCCACGAGCTGCGCGATCGTCGAGATCGCCAGGTACGGGTTGATCGCCGACGCGCCGTACCCGATCAGCAGCGCCATCTGCGCCACCTCGCGCGCCTCGCCGGTCTCGCAGACGAGGCCGCACTGCGTGCGGAGCGCCTGCCGGATCAGGTGGTGGTGCACCGCACCGGTCGCGAGCAGCATCGGGATCGGTGCGTGGTCCGGAGACACGCCGCGGTCCGAGAGGATCAAGATGTTGGCACCGGCGCGCACCGCGGCCTCGGCCTCGGCGCAGAGCGTATCGAGCGCGGCGACGAGTCCCTCCCCGCCGTCCGCGGCCTTGAAGAGGCAGTCCAACGTGCTGGCCTCGAAGCCGTCGGCGTCGAGGCCGCGCAACGCTTCGAGTTCCTCGTTCGTCATCACCGGATGCTCGATGCGGATCATCCGGGCGTGCCCGGGCGTTTCCTCGAGCAGGTTCGCCTCGGCCCCGATCGGCGCGTAGAGCGCCATCACCGGCCGCTCGTTGATCGAGTCCATCGCCGGGTTCGAGACCTGGGCGAACTTCTGCTTGAAGTACCGGTAGAGCATCTGCGGATGGTCGGAGAGGCAGGCCAGCGCCGCGTCTTCGCCCATCGAGCCGATCGGCCAGGCTCCTTGCACCGCCATCGGCGCGATCAGGAGCTTCAGGTCCTCGTTCGTGTACCCGAAGGCCTGCTGCAGTTCGAGGCGGTTCCCGGTGTCGGTCTTGTCGCCGGGCACCGGTGGGCTCGGCAGGTCGCCCAGGATCAGCCGGTTCTCTTCCACCCACTTCCGGTAGGGTTTGCGCGCCACGTACTTCTGCTTGATTTCCTCGTCGCCGACGATGCGGCCCTCTTCGAGGTCGATCAGGAAGATCTTTCCCGGGTGCAGACGCTCCTTCACCGCGATGTTCTCGTCCGGGATGGGCGCGCAGCCGACCTCGGACGCCATCACGACGAAGCCGTCCTTGGTCACGACGTAGCGCGAGGGCCGGAGACCGTTGCGGTCGAGCACGGCCCCGATCACGCGCCCATCCGTGAACGCGAGCGAGGCCGGGCCGTCCCACGGCTCGAGCATGAACGAGTGGTACTCGACCATCGCCCGCAGGTCGGGATCCATCTCGTCCTGGTTCTCCCAGGCTTCGGGGATCATCATCAGAACCGCTTCGGGAAGTTCGCGGCCCGCGAGACACAGGAACTCGAGCGCGTTGTCGAAGCGCGCCGAGTCGGACGACGCGTCTTCGCGCATGATCGGGTAGAGCTTCTGCAGATCGTCGCCGAACAGGTCGCTCGAGAGCGTCCCCTCGCGCGCGCGCATCCAGTTCTGGTTGCCCTGGATCGTGTTGATCTCGCCGTTGTGCGCCAGGTAGCGGAACGGGTGCGCGAGGTCCCACGCGCCCATCGTGTTCGTGCTGTAGCGCGAATGGACCAGGCAGAGCGCGGACGTGAACTCGGGATCCGCCGTGTCCTCGTAGAAGCCCTCGATCTGCCGGGAAATCAACATGCCGGTGTAGACGATCGTGCGGCACGAGAGGCTCGGGACATAGAAGAAGTGCCGGCCCTCGTGCTCCTGCTGGACCGCGCGCTCGGCCACGCGCCGGACCACGTAGAGCTTGCGCTCGAAGGCCTGCGCGTCGGCCGCGCATGCGCCTTCCGCGGCGATGAAGAGCTGGCGGATCCGGGGGAGCCCGGTGCGGGCCTGCCAGCCGATCGCGTCGGGATCGATCGGAACCTCGCGCCAGCCGAGGATGCGCTGCCCCTCCGCCCGCACCGCGGCTTCGAGCAACGCCACCTGCCGGGCCGAGGCGGCCTCGTCGGCGTCGAGGAACACCATCGCGACCGCGTAGCGCTCGGGCGGCGGGAGTTCGATGCCCAGTCCGGCGCATTCCCGGCGCAGGAACGCGTCGGGAATCTGGATCAACAGGCCGGCGCCATCTCCGGAGTCGGGATCGCAACCGCACGCGCCGCGGTGCTCGAGGTTGCGGAGCACCTCGATCGCCATGCGGATGACTTCGTGGGAGCGCGTCCCCGACACGTTTGCGACGAAGCCGACGCCGCAGGCGTCGTGCTCGTTGGCAGGGTCGTAGAGGCCTTGCTGGGGGGGAAGTCCCGGTTTGCGCATGTGGATCGTGGGCTCTCGTCTCGGCTCCGGGCCCGTCGCGCGCCGGTTCCGTCGGGATCCACCTGCGAAGAGGCTGGTGCCAGTCGAGTCCTGTCGATCGGGAGTGATCTTGGGGGGGGCGCGGACGCCCGGCGACCGGAACCGGATCCGCGGACCCGCAACCGGTGGTGCCGACCGGGGAGCCGAGCGCCCCGGAGAGGGCCGCCCGGGCTTCGCACGGACACACCAGAAGTCGCGGAAGTGCGCGAGAGACCTGGATTTTTTGCGAAGACGCAGCCTACGGGAACGCCTTCCGGGTGTCAAGCAGAACGCGCCGTCAACGCGTGTGCAGAAGCCGGCGCATCACGTCGGGAACGTTCGTGAACAGGCCGTCCACTCCGAGGTCGAGCAGGCGCCGCATCTCATCGGGCGCATCGACCGTGAAGACATAGACGGCCAACCCCTCGCCGTGGGCCCGCGCGACGAGTTCGGAATCGACCAGGAACGCTTCCGGATTGAGCGCTTCGGCCCCCACCGCCTTTGCTCGCTCGGGCCACCCCCCGGGTGCGCGGCGCGAGATCAGCAGCGCGATGCGGGCCTCTGCGGCGACGTTCCGGAGCGTGCGAAGCACCGGATCGTAGAACGAAGAGAACAGGGTTTCATTCTGGATTTTCCGTTCCCGGACGGCCTCCCAGGCCAACGCCTCCAACCCCTCGTACGGTCCCCGGGTCGAGCGCTTGATCTCGAGATTGAACGGCAGCTCGTGGGCGAAGCGATCGAGCACCTCGCCCAGCAGCGGGAACGGCGCGCCGCCCCCGGCGTCGAAGCGTCGCAACTCGGCCGCCGTGTGGTCCGCGATCTCGCCAAGGCCTCCGACGCGTTCGAGCCCCTCGTCGTGCGTGACCACGATCGCGCCGTCGCGCGAGCAATGGAGATCGATCTCGATCATGTCCGCGCCCTGCTCCACGGCCAGCGCGTAGGCGGGCAGCGTGTTCTCTGGCAGGGTTCCGGAGGCCCCCCGATGCGCGATCACGAGGGGCCGGTCGGGGCGGGTCATTCCGGCTCCCAGGCCAGCGAGCGCGCAACCGCGCGCTTCCAGCCCGCGTAGAGGGCGTCGCGCTCGTCCGCGCCCATCTGGGGTTCGAAGATCCGCGCACCCTCGCCGGTCGCGGCGGCGAGTTCGGCCTCGTCCTGCCAGAAGCCGGTCGCGAGCCCGGCGAGCGCGGCCGCGCCGAGGGCGGTGACCTCGAGCATCGGGGGGCGCCGCACCGGGGTGCCCAGGATGTCGGCCTGGAACTGCATCAGGAAGTCGTTGGCGCAGGCGCCGCCATCCACGCGCAGTGCGTCGAGCGCGAGGCCCGCGTCGGCCTCGAAGCACCCGACGACGTCGCGGCTCTGGTAGGCGATCGACTCGAGCGTCGCACGGGTGACGTGGGCGCGGCTCGTCCCGCGCGTGATTCCCAGCAACGCGCCCCGCGCGCGTTCGTCCCAGTAGGGGGCACCGAGCCCGGTGAAGGCGGGGACCAGGTAGACCCCGCCGGTGTCGTCGACCGAGGCCGCGAGGGCCGCGCTCTCGGAGGCGTCGCCGAAGAAGCCGAGCCCGTCGCGCAGCCACTGGACCGCGGACCCCGCCACGAAGATGCTGCCTTCGAGCGCGTACTCGAGCTTCCCCTCAACGCCCCAGGCCACCGTGGTGAGCAGGCCGGAGGCCGATGTCGGCGGCGTCGCGCCGGTGTTCATCAGCAGGAAGCACCCGGTTCCGTAGGTGTTCTTGGCGCTCCCGGGTTGGAAGCATCCCTGGCCGAAGAGGGCCGCCTGCTGGTCGCCGGCAACGCCCGCGATCGGGATCGGGGCCCCGAACCATTCGGGGTCGGTCTCGCCGAACAGTCCCGAGGAATCGCGGACCTCGGGAAGCATCGCGGCCGGCACCCCGAGCTCGCCCGACATCCGTTCGTCCCACCGCGCCTCCGCGATGTTGTAGAGCATCGTGCGGGAAGCGTTGGAGGGCTCGGTCGCGTGCACGGCGCCCTTCGTCAACCGGTACATCAACCAGCTGTCCACGGTGCCGAAGCAGAGCTCGCCCCTCTCGGCGCGCACCTGCGCCCCCGCCACCGCGTCGAGGACGAAGCGCACCTTCGAGCCCGAGAAGTAGGCGTCGATCACCAGACCGGTGCGCCGCCGCACCTCGTCCTCGAGCCCGCGCGCGCGCAGCGCCTCGCAGATGGGCATGCTCTGGCGCGACTGCCACACGATTGCGCGATGGATCGGCTCGCCCGTAGACCGGTCCCACACCACGGTGGTCTCCCGCTGGTTCGTGATGCCGATCGCGGCCACGTCGCCCGCGCTCGCCCCCGCCTTCGCCAGCACACCGCGCGCGGCCGCGAGTTGCGTCTCCCAGATCTCGTTGGCGTCGTGCTCCACCCAGCCGGGTTCGGGGAAGTGCTGGGTGAACTCGACCTGCCAGGTCGCCGCGATCGCACCGCTGCGTTCGAACAGGATGGCGCGGGAGGACGTCGTCCCCTGGTCGAGCGCCAGGATGTAGCGAGCCATGGAGCCTCCGATCGAAACGAGGGGCCCAGCGTAGCCGGGGCGGAGCCGCGCCCCAAGATCCCGAACCGGGGGGGCCCGCGATGCGCCGTCCGGGGCGCCGGGCCGCGATGCCGACGTCCCGTCCGGGTGGCGACCTGCCGGCGAAGCTAGTCGGCGAAGAGCGCGTCGACGAACTCGTCGGCCGAGAAATTGCGAAGGTCGTCGACGCCCTCGCCGACGCCCACGTGCTTGACCGGGATGCCGAAGGCATCGGCGAGCCCGATCACCACGCCGCCCTTGGCGGTGCCGTCGAGCTTTGTGAGGACCAGCCCCGTCACCGGCGCCGCCTGGGTGAATTGCTGCGCCTGGGAGAGCGCGTTCTGGCCGGTGTTGGCGTCGAGGACGAGGAGCGTCTCGTGCGGCGCTCCCGCGACGTCGCGGCCCACGACGCGCGCGATCTTGGAGAGTTCCTCCATCAGCGGCTGCTGCGTCTGGAGCCGCCCGGCAGTATCGATCAGTACGACGTCCACGCCGCGGGCGGCCGCCGCCTTCACCGCGTCGAACGCGACCGCGGCGGGGTCTCCATCGTCCGGCCCCACGATCACGTCGCAGCCGACGCGTTCGCCCCAGGTCTGCAGCTGCTCGCGCGCCGCGGCGCGAAAGGTGTCACCGGCGCCGAGCAACACACGCTTTCCCTGCGCCGAGTAACGCGCCGCCAGTTTTCCGATCGTGGTCGTCTTGCCCGAGCCGTTCACGCCGAGCACCAGGATCACGTGCGGGGCCGCCCCGGTCGCGAGCGGGTCTCCGCTCGGCTCCACCCGGCGGAGCTTCTCGGCGATCGCGTCGCGCAGGACCTGTCGGACCGCGGCGCCGTCGTGGCCGGACGCCTCGCGGCGCGCGCGCGCGAGCAGGTCCTCGGCCGTATTCACGCCCAGATCGGCGGTGAAGAGCATGGCCTCGAGTTCGTCGAAGAGCGCCTCGTCGGCGCTCCGCCCGAGCCAACCTCCGAGCCGGCCCGCAAACGCTTCGCTCGTGCGCCGCATCCGCTCGCGCAGTGGGACCGGAGGAGCGACCGCGCGCGCGACGGGCGCCGGAGCCGGCGTCGTCTCCGACGCTGCGGGCGATGGGTCCGCCGCGGCCCCGGCTTCTACCCGGGGACCGGCGCGCCGGCGAAGCCCGGCGACCGCCATGCAGGCGCTCGCCACGGCCCAGGACGCGGCCACGATCCCGGCCACGGTCCACGCAGGCGAGAGGGCGGCCCCCTCGGCGATCCATCCCAACCAATCGCTCACGTCGGACTCCCCCAAAGGCGCCCCGCTGGGCGACGGTGCGGGAGCATAGCTGGGGCGCTACGCGGTGCGACGCCTCTGGTGGCCGTGCAGGCCCAGCAGGCCCGCGACGAGCCCCAGCAGCGCGCCCGGGCCCGGCTCGGGAACGCCGGTCGCGAAGGCGAGCGTCTGGCCGGCCGCGATCGTGAGGTCGTACTGGAAGGCCCCCGTGAAGTCCGCGGGGCCGAAGTTGGCGACGCCGTCCGTCAGGTTCTGAGCCGTGGCCATGCCGTCGAGCTGGTTGCGCAGGCCGGGATAGGCCCCGATCTGGAAGTGGGTCGCCGGCATCGAACTGAACCACACGTAGGGGGGAAGCGCCGGGTTGCCGGCATCGGTCACGGTGATGGTGCTCAGGTTCCCGACCGCGACGTCGTTGGCGAAGCTGGCGGCTCCGCCGAGGTCGAGGTCGAGGTAGTTGTAGAAGCTGAACGAGATCGCGGCGGCGGAGTTGTTCGTGATGGAGAACCGCCAGCGCAGGAAGTCCTGGTCCGCCGGGCTCGTGTCGTCGACGAGTTCGAACGAATAACCGATCTCGAGGTCGCCGGCGTTGAGGCCCAACGCCGCAGCGCCGGCCCCATTCAGGATGATGCTCGACTGGGCGATTCCGGGCCCGACCTGGGTGATCGCCTGGGAGACGTTGAACGCGCTCGCATCGGCCCGCGTGGAGCCGGAAGCGTTGGCTATGTAGGAGAACATCTGGAAGAGCTGGTCGGTCGGCCCTCCCGCGGTACCGGCGTCGGTCGCGAAGAAGCTGTTGCCAGCGGTGAATCCGTAGGCGCCGAGGTTTCGCACCTCGACATCGCCCAGAATCATGTTCAGGGCGGTTGCGGGGATCGGCAGCGCGAGGACCGCGGCGGCCAGGAGCGTCTCGAGGATTTTCATGGGGGGGCTCTCGTGTGTTTCCGGCGCCCTTTCCTTGCCGGTCAGAACACGTTTCGGACCCCACCGGGATCTACTTGAGGGCAAAGCCCCGCATTTTGTGATCGGGCGTACGAATTCCCTGCGGGTGCGCACGCAACCGGCAGGAATGTGGCGGAACTGGGGCTCAGCCGAGTTCGACGGCCACCAGTTTGGAGACGCCGCGCTCCTCCATGGTCACGCCGTAGAGCACGTCGGCGATCTCGATCGTGCGTTTGTTGTGCGTGATCATCAGGAACTGGGAGTCGACCGCCATCTCGCGGACGATCTCGTTGAAGCGACCCACGTTCGCATCGTCGAGCGCCGCGTCCACCTCGTCGAGCAGGAAGAAGGGCGACGGCCGGACCTGGAAGACCGAGACCAGCAGCGCAATCGCGGTCATCGTCTTCTCGCCACCGGAGAGCAGGTTCACGCTCTGCAGCCGCTTGCCCGGGGGCTGCGCCATGATCTCGATGCCGGCCTCCAGCACGTCCTCGCTGTCGGTCAACGTGAGCGACGCCTTTCCCCCGCGGAAGAGCCGCGGGAAGTTCTGCTCGAACTTCTCGTTCACCTGGTCGAAGGTCTCGCGGAAGCGCTTTCGGATGGTGCGATTGATGCGCGAGATCGCGTCGCGCAACTGCGACACGCTGCTCTCGAGGTCGGCCTTCTGTTCGTCGAGGAAGCGCTGGCGCTCGCGCAATTCCTCGTGCTCGTCGATCGCGCCCAGGTTCACGTCCCCGATCGACTCCACCCTGGCGCGGATCTGCTTCAGCCGCTGCTCGCGCGCTGCCGCGTCGAGCGCGGCCAGTTCGGCGAGTTCACGGGCCTCCCTGCGCGCGTCGCGGTCCAGGGCCGCGGCGCTTCGCGGCAGCGCAGGCCCGTCCGCTTCGCCCCCCACCGGCCCGGCCGGAACGGACGCGATCGCGCCCGGCGTCGTTCCGGGCGGCCGGTCCTCGGCCACCGGCGCCGGCGGTTTCCAATGGACGAGTTCGACGCTCCACTTCTCGCGGATCTGTTCGTCGAGGTGGCCGAGGCGCAACTCCACCTGCTGCAGACCGAGTTCGGCCTGTTGGGCCTCGTCGCGATGCGTCTCGAGTTCGATGCGGACACTGCGCGCCGCCTCCTCGAGCTCGCGGATCGCCCCGGCCTCGGACTCGTAGGCCGAGCGCTTCTGCTCGTTGCCCTGCCGGGAGGCCTCCTCTGCCCGCAACCGCTCGGCCAGCGCGGCCTCTGCGGCCGCGATCGAATGGGCGAGCGCCTCGCGCCGCTCCTCGCCTGTGCGGATCTCGGCCTCTCGCTGCTGGATCCAGGTCCGCGTCTCCTGCAGGCTCGCGGCCGCGCGATCGACCGACGATTGCAGGCGGTCGCGCACTTCCGCGCGGCCCTGGTGTTGCACCCGGCGCTCGGTCACCACCGCCTCGAGCCGGGAGACCTCCCGGGTGGCCGAGCCCACCTGCAGGCCGAGCGCGTCGAGCTGGCGCTGGTGACCGGTGCGGAGTTCCCGCGCCTCTGCGAGTGCCCGCTCGAGCCGCTCGCGCGCGCCCTCGATGCCCTCGACCTCGGTCAGGAACTCGCTGCGCTCGGCGACGCGGCCTTCGTGCAGCTCGCCGATCGCCTTGACGCGCTCCCGCGTGCGCTCGAGGTCCTTCTCGTGGTTCGCGACCGCGAGCGCGGCCGTGTGGTGGCGGTTGCGCAGGTTGTCGAGTTCGTCGCTCGCGGACGCCAGCGTCTCCTCCGCCCGGAGCTGCGCCTGCTCGAGCCGCTGCACCTCGGCATCCAGCGAGGCCACCTCGGCCTCGAGTTCCCGCACCTCGCGAACCCGCGTCAGCATGCCCGCCTGGCTCGCCTCCCCGCCGCCGAGCACGACCCCGTCCGGGGTGAGCACGTCGCCTTCGGGGGTCACGAAGGTGCATGGGATGCGGCCCTGGCCGTAGCGCGCGATCGCGTCGTCGAGACGCGCGACCACGTTCACGCCACCGATCAGGGCCCGGCCGACGTCCTCGAAGCCGCTGCGGAAGCGCACGTAGCGGGCGAGTGGCTCCCCGAGCGGCACGAACCCCTGTGGGTCCTCCTGCGCGCGTTCGAGCACCAGCACGCCACGCCCGGCGCCAGCGCGGCGCAGCACCGCGAGCGCATCGGCCGGGCTCGTGCCGGCGGCGAGGACCGCGCCTTCCGCGCGCTCGGCCAGCACCGCTTCGACCGCGCGCTCGTGGGAGGACTCGATCTCGAGGACGTCCCGCACCAGTCCCCGCAGGCCCAGGTCTCTCCGCTCCGATTCGGACAGGCCGAGCAGATGCCGCACCCCGGCGCCGACATCCTCGGCACGGCCCAGGAGCTCCTGCAGGGAGCCGAGCCGGGCACGCCGGGTCTCGCGCAATTCGCGCGCGCTCCCGAGTTCGGCGGCGGCCGCCTTCTCGCGGACGACGGCCTCCTCGTGGCGCGCGATCGCCTCGCGCAGCGTCCCCATCAAGCGGTCGCGTTCGGCGAGCAGGTTTCGGAGCCCCTGCTCGAGCTGCTCCTGCTCGCTCTCGGCGCGGGCGCCTTCGCTCTGCTGCACCTCGAGCTGCTCGTCGGCGCTGCGGAGCCGGCGGTCGATTTCGGCACGGCGGTCGCCCAGTGTGGCCAGGCGGTCCTCGGTGCGCGCGATGTGGGTCAGCGCCTCGACCAGGGCCTGGTTCTGGGAATCCCGCTGCCGCTCGACCTCGCGAAGGGCCTCGGCGGCCAGCGCCGCTTCGGCCTCGGCGGATCGCATCGCCTCGCCCTCTTCGGCCAGCGTGGCCGCGACGGTCGAGAGTTCGAACGACAACCGTGCGGCCTCTTCCTCGAGCGACTGGGCCTGGACGGCCAGCTGATCGCGCTCCCGGGCCCGCGATTCGCCGATCTCGGCCAGGGACGCGCGCTCGCGCCGTTCGTAGGAGATCTTGCTCTCGAGTTCCTTGATCTCGGTGCGAAGCAGGAACAGCGCCTCGTTGCCCTGAGACAGGATGCGCTCGCGCTCCGCGAGATCGAGACGGCGTTGTTCGAGGCCGGCCTCGCGCTCTGCGAGCCGGGCCTCGGCGGCGGTGACCTCGTCGCGGAGCGCCGTCAGCCGGCCCCGGCCGGACTCGAGTTCCCCGAGCAGCCGCGCGCGCTCCTCGCTCGCGAGCGAGAGTTCGAGCACGCGCTGCTGCTCGCGCAGCCACTTGAACTGCGCGGCCCGCTTCGCCTGGCGCTCGATCGACGAGAGTTGCCGCCGGATCTCGCCCAGCACGTCCTTCACCCGCAGCAGGTTCTGGTCCGTCGACTTGAGCTTGCTCTCCGCCTCTCGGCGCCGCGCCTTGAACTTGCTGATGCCGGCCGCTTCCTCGATGAGGGTGCGCCGCTCCTCGGGCTTGGCCGAGACGATCTCGGCGATGCGTCCCTGCTCGACGATCGTGTAGCCCTTGGTCCCGATGCCGGTGTCGCGGAAGAAGTCGAGAACGTCGCGCAGCCGGCACGGCGTCTTGTTGAGCAGGTACTCGCTGTCGCCGTCGCGGTACAGCCGCCGGGAGACCTCGATCTCGCTGTAGGCCGCGAACTCGGGGGGCGCCACGCCATCGGCGTTGTCGAAGGTGAGGATCACCTCGGCCCGGCCCACCGGCGCGCGGACGTCCGACCCGTTGAAGATGACGTCCTCCATCCCCTTGCCGCGCAGGCGGCGCGGCGACTGCTCGCCCATGCACCAGCGGATGGCATCGACGACGTTGGACTTGCCGCACCCGTTGGGTCCGACGATGCCCGAGATCCCCTTGTCGAAGGAGAAGGCCGTCTTGTCGACGAAGCTATTGAACCCCGTGATCTGAAGGGCTTTGATCCGCAACGCGTCCTCGGTCCCCGGCGGGCACGAACCGGGGGAGGAACGGTGCACCCATGGGAGAAATCGGGCTGTCGATCAGGCTGCGGGGGGTGTGCACGTTTGTAACACCCGGGGGGCCGGGGTGGCAAGGACGCCGGACCGGCTGCGAGGGGCGTTCCCCACTTTTCTGCCGCGCAGGCCCGGCGTCGCAACGACGCTCCCCGCGGGGCATCGGTCTCGGGACCGAGACGGGGGTGGCCAGCCCCACTGGAGCCGGTCGCTCCGGAGGGTCTCGCAGCCGGGTCTAGCGGCCGGCCGCGAGCGCGGCCCCGTCGCCGGTCCCCTGGAGCGCGTGAAGGCGCGCATACAGCCCCCCGCGCGCCAGCAACTCGCGATGGTGCCCACTCTCGACGAGCCGGCCCTGCTCGAGGACGTGGATCGTGTCGACGTCCTCGATCGTCGAGAGCCGGTGCGCGATCACGAGCGAGGTCTTGCCCTCCATCAGCACGTGGATGCCGCGCTGCACGAGCGCCTCGGTCTCGCTGTCGATCGAACTGGTGGCCTCGTCGAGGACGAGCACGTCGGCCCCGTGCGCGAGCGCCCGGGCGAAGGACAGCAACTGGCGCTGGCCGGCCGAGAAGTTGGTCCCGCGTTCCCGGATCTCGGTCGCGTAACCTGCGGGTAGCTGCCGGATGAAGCGGTCCGCCTCGACCGCCTCCGCGGCCCGCCTCAGATCCGCGTCCCCGATGTCGGCGCGGCCGAGGCGCAGGTTGTCCTCGATCGTGCCGCTGAACAGGAAGACGTCCTGCAGGACGGTGCCGACCCGGCGGCGGAGCGCGTGCTGCGGAACCTCGCGGATGTCCACACCGTCGAGCAGGATGCGGCCGCGCGAGACTTCGTAGAGGCGGGTCAGCAGGTTGATGATCGTGGTCTTGCCCGCCCCGGTCGCGCCGACGAAGGCCACCTTCTCGCCGGGCGCGACGCGGAAGGACACGTCCCGGAGCACCCAGTCCTCGTCGTTGTACGCGAACCAGACGTGCTCGAAGACGACCTCGCCGCGCTTCCGGTCCTCGGACCACGCGGTGCCCCGGCCCGGCGGATCCTCGATCCCGGGGCGGGTATCGAGCAGCTGGAGGATGCGCTCCAGGCTCGCCATGGCCGACTGCATCACCGAGTACTTCTGGGAGAGATCGCGCAGCGGCATGAAGAACATGCCCATGATGCGCAGGAAGAAGAAGATCGTCCCCGCGGTCACCGACTCCGTCGCCTGCGAGATGACGATGGCCGCGATCACGCCGCTGCCCACGTCGACGACCGAGAACAGCGCCGAGTCGTACCAGATGCTCTTCAGCCACGCGTCGCGGTGCGCACCGTTGAGCCGCTCGAACTCGCGCTGGTTGCGGTCCTCGCGTGCGAACAACTGCACGACCTTCATCCCGGTGACGGTCTCCTGGATCGTGGCGTTGATGCGGGCCAGCAGGACGCGCGTGGTGCGGAAGGCCTCCCGGACCTTGAAGCGGAAGACCACCATCGCCAGCGCCAGCGGCGGTACCACCGCGAACGTGAAGATCGCGAGCCGTGAATCGAGCCAGAAGAGGATGGCCGCGAAGCCCGCCATCTTCAGCAGGTCGGTGACGAGCAGCACGAGGCCGGCGCTGAACATCTCGGACAGGTGCTCCACGTCGCTCGTCGCGCGCGTGACCAGCCGGCCGACGGGATAGGTATCGAAGAAGCCGAGGTGGAGTTGCTGGATGTGGTCGAAGACCTCGCGCCGCAGGTCGCGCATGGCCGACTGTCCGGTGCTCACCATCACCAGGGTCTGCAGGTATTGGAGCGCCGCAAAGAGCAGGTAGCCGAGCACCATCAGGCCACCGAGCCACCAGAGCTGGTCGATGCCTTCGGGGGCCGCGAGCAGCGGCTCGAGGAACGGCAGCGCGAAGTCGCTCTCGGGCGCCACATCGATGATTCCGCGCTCCGCGAGAGCGGGCACGATGTAGTGGTCGAGGCCCGTCATCACCATCCAGGTCGGCGTGATCTGGGCCAGGAACATCGGCACCGCCAGCACCAGCGTCAGCAGCATGCGGCCCGTGTAGGGCCGGACCCATTGCCACAGACGGCGCAGCAGCGCCATGTCGAGGGCCTTGCCGAGATCCTCCTCCTCGAGGACGGCGTCGAGGCTGCTCCGTCCCGGCGGAGCGTCGGCGCTCATTCGCCTCCTCCGATGGCGGCCATGCGGCTGCGACGCGCCTCCTCGGCATCCTGGTCGCGTGCGAGACGCGCATAGAGCCCGCCCTGCGCGAGCAGGTCCTCGTGGCGCCCGCGCTCGACGATGCGGCCGCCGTCCAGCACCAGGATCTGGTTGGCGTCGCGCACGGTCGAGACGCGCGACGCGATCACGATCACGGTGCGACCCTCGAACACCTCGGCCAGACCCTCCTGGATCGCGGCCTCGGTCTCGGCATCGACCGCCGAGAGGGTGTCGTCGAGGATCAGGATCTTCGGGTCCAGCACCAACGCGCGGGCCAGTGCGGTGCGCTGACGCTGCCCGCCCGAGAGCATCACGCCGCGCTCGCCGACCAGCGTGTCGTAGCCGTCCGGAAGCTCGCCGATGTCCTTGGCCAGTTGTGCGCGCGCGGCGGCCGCCGCGACGTGCCGCGGATCGGTCTCCGGCAGGCCGTAGGCCACGTTGTCGGCGAGCGTCATCGAGAACAGGAACGAGTCCTGGGGCACCACCGCGATCGAGGTGCGCAGCGTGCCGAGGGGAATCCGGTTGACGTCGTGCCCGTCGAGGAAGAGCTTCCCGTCGTCCAGTTCGTAGAGCCGGGGGATCAGCGACGCCGGCGTCGTCTTTCCCGCGCCCACCGGGCCCACGATGCCGACGACGGAGCCGGCCGCGATCTCGAAATCGACGTCGCGGAGCGCGAGCTGGCGCTCCTCCTGGCCCGGATAGCGGAAGGAGAGACCGCGGGCCGAAATCGCGCCCTCGAGGGAACGGACGTCGAGCATGTCGACGCGGTCGGCGATCGAGGGCTCCGTCGAGAGGACCTCGTCGATCCGCTGCATCGACGCCGTCCCCCGCTGCACGAGGTTGAACATCCAACCGATGAAGAAGAGCGGCATCGTGAGTTCGACGTTGAACAGGAAGAACGCGAAGAACTCGCCCACCGAGAGCTCGCCCGACATCATCTTCCCGCCGCCGACGACGAAGAGCATCAACATTCCGATGTTGGGCAACAAGCCGGTGATCGCGGGCATGCCGGCCTGGATGCGGACCGCGTGCATCCAGCGGTCGTAGAGGTTGTCGGCCAGCAGCCCGAAGCGGCGACGGGTCGTCTCCTCCATCGCGTACGCCTTCACCACCGAGATGCCCGAGACCGACTCCTGGAGGTGATTGGACATGTCGGCCAGGCCGACCTGGACGGCGAGGTTGGTGGCGTGCATCTGACGCCCGAAGAGGCGCGCGACGAAGATGAAGACCGGCAGCGGCGCCAACACCCAGAACGTGAGTTCCGCGTCGATCCAGAGCATCATGCCGACCGCGGACAGGATCATCACCGGCGTCTGCGCCACCTGTAGCAGGCCGACGCCCAGCATCAGCCGGACCGCGGTCAGGTCGTTGACCGCGCGGCTCATCAGGTCGCCGGTCCGCCAGTCGAAGTAGAAGGATTGCGGCAGGCGCTGGAGATGCGCGAAGAGATCGTTGCGCAGCTGGTATTCGATCTCGCGCGCGGCGTTGAAGATCGACACGCGCGAGAAGAAGCGGGCCAGCGCGCGACCGAGCGTGACCCCGGCGACGACGCCGCACGCCACCCAGAGCGCACGTCCCCGGGTCCCGTCGACCAGTGCCTCGATCGCCCACTGCACGCTCTTCGGGAAGAGCGCGAAGAAGCCGACGTAGACCATCGTCGCGAGGAAGCCCATCAGGTACGAGGTCCAGTTTCGGCGCACGTAGCCCGAGAGGCGGCGGAACATGCGACGCCGGTTCAGGGCAATCGTCTCGCGGTCCTGGACGAAGCCGGCCACCGCGCTCATCGGCGGTACCAGCGGGCGATGCGTGCGCGATCGACTCCGACCGCGCGCGCCAGCAGCGCCAGCGTGTTGCGCAGCACCGACCGCGCGACGCCGTCCGCGAGGTAGCGGCGCGCCGAGGTCCGCGCGGGCTGCGGGAGGAGTGCCAGCCGCCCCTGTCGCTTCAACGCCAGGACGAGGTCGAGGTCCTCCATCAGGGCCACCTGGGGGACGCCGCCCGCGGCCGCGAGGGCACTTCGCCGTGCGAAGATCGCCTGATCGCCGTAGGGCAGGGCTGCGAGCCGGACCCTGATGCGGACGCCCCACTCGACGATCCGGAGCCCGAAGCCGGACTCCTCGAACGCGAACCCGAATGCGCCGCCCGCGACGTCGGGTTCTTCGAGCGCAAGGCGGATCGCATCGGCGGCGTTCTCCGGGAGTCGGGTGTCGGCATGAAGGAAGAGGATCGTGGGCGCGTCGGTGGCATCGACGCCAGCCTGGAGCTGGCGTGCGCGGCCAGCATCCGAGGACACCACGCGTGCCCCGGCTTCCCGCGCCCGTTCACGGGTCGAGTCCCTGCTCCCGCCATCTACGACGACGACCTCGACCGCAACGCCTGCCGCCCGGGCGCTGGCGACGGCGGAGGCGATCTGGGATTCCTCGTTCAGGGCGGGGATCACGACGGCGATCCGCACGGACGGGACTCTAGCGCAGGCGGTGCCGCGGACGCGCGGGGTGCCGCGGCACCCGCGATCGTGCCACGACGTCCCCCGCCGCCTATCCTCGGCCTCCCAGGAGGACCCATGGCCAAGGACATCAAGCTCGGACTCCAGTTCGGATACTGGCAGGCGCAGCCCCACCAGAACTTCGTGGAGATGGCCCAGGAGGCCGAGAAGCTGGGCTACGACATCGCGTTCACGGCCGAGGCCTGGGGCAGCGACGCCTTCACGCCGTTGACCTGGATCGCGGCCCACACCGAGCGAATCCGGCTCGGCACCGCCGTCGTCCAGCTCTCGGCGCGCACCCCGACTGCCACGGCCATGCACACGCTCACGCTCGACCACCTGTCGAAGGGACGGGTCTCCCTCGGGCTCGGCGTCTCCGGCCCGCAGGTCGTCGAGGGCTGGTACGGGCAGCCCTTCGCGAAACCTCTCAGCCGGACGCGCGAATACGTCGACATCATCCGGCAGGTGCTCGCGCGGAAGGCCCCGGTGACGAACGACGGGCCGCACTACCCCCTTCCCTACCCGGCCGACGCCGAGGGTTCCTGGGGGATGGGGAAGCCGCTGCGCCCGATCACCCATCCGCTCCGCGCCGATGTCCCGATCCTCCTCGGTGCCGAGGGCCCGAAGAACGTCGCCCTGGCTGCCGAGATCTGCGACGGCTGGCTTCCGCTCTACTACTCGCCCTTCCGCCCCGAGGTCTACGCGGCCTCGCTCGAGGCCGCCAAGCCCGGGTTCGAGACCATGGTCGGGTGCACGATCAACGTCACCGACGACGTGAAGGAGGGGCTGATGCCGATGAAGGCGTCGCTCGGCTTCTACATCGGCGGCATGGGCTCGAAGAAGCGGAACTTCCACAAGGAGCTGATGGGCCGCATGGGCTTCGAAGCCGAAGCCGACAAGATCCAGGAGCTCTTCTTCGAGAACAAACGAGCGGAGGCCATCGCGATGGTGCCCGACGAGTTCTGCGACGAGATCTCGTTGGTGGGCCCGCCGGAACGGATCCGCGACCGGCTCCAGGCCTGGCACGACACGCCGGTGACCCATCTGCTGGTCTTCGCCCAGAGCCGGGACCAGCTGCGGAACGTGGCCGAGATCGTCCTCGGCGCCTAGTCGGAGCGGGGTCGACCCCGGCACTGCCGGGAGGCGGATGGGCACGCCCCTTGCTATCAACGGCGCCGTGACGCCGCCCCCCGACAGCGACGAGCCCACGGCACCCGCCTATGCCCGTGCCGGCGTGGACCTCGACAAGGACGAGGGTTTCATCGATGAGGTGAAGACCATCGCCCGGGGGACCTTCCGCCCCGAGATCCTGTCCTCGATCGGTGGCTTCGCGGGGATGTTCAAGGCGCCCGAGCGCTACGAGGAGCCCATCTTCGTCGCCGGCGCCGACGGTGTCGGGACCAAGCTCAAGCTGGCCGCACTGCTCGGCCGCTACGACACGATCGGCATCGATTGCGTGGCCATGGTCGTGAACGACCTGATCGTGCAGGGCGCCGAGCCCATCGTCTTTCTCGACTACGTCGCGATGGGCGAGATGGACGAGGAGATCGCCACCGAGGCGCTGCGCGGCGTCGCGGAGGGCTGCCGCCGCGCCGGCTGCGCGCTGCTCGGGGGCGAGACCGCCAGCATGCCCGGCGTCTACGCGAAGGCGGAACTCGAACTCGTCGGCTTCGGCGTGGGCGTCGTCGAACGCGACAAGATCATCGACGGCTCGAGCATCGGCCACGGCGACGTGCTGGTCGGCGTGGCGTCGAGCGGGCTCCACTCCAACGGCTTCTCGCTCGTGCGTCAGATCGTCGACGCGGGCGTGGCGGCGGGACGCTTCGACTACCGCGACGCGGTGCCCCAGCTGAACACGTCGCTCGCCGCCGCGCTGCTGACGCCGACCCGCATCTACGTGAAGCCCGTGCTGAACCTGCTGCGCGACTTCGACGTCCACGGCATCGTCCACATCACCGGCGGCGGGTTCGAGGGCAACATCCCCCGCATCCTGCCGAACGGGGTCCGGGCGCGGATCGACCCGGACGCATGGCCCCGGCCGCCGATCTTCGGCTTCCTGCAACAGCACGGAGAGCTGCCGGAATCCGAGATGCGGCGCGTGTTCAACTGCGGACTCGGTCTCGTGGTCGCCGTCCGCCGCGACGAGGCCGCGGACGTGATCCAGCGGCTCGAAGCGATGGGCGAACGCGCCTATCGCATCGGCATCGTCGAAAAGAAGGCCGAAGAAGAACCCGCCCTGGTCTTCTCCTCCGAGGCGGGCGACGGCGCCAGCGCCTGATGGCGCGCGGGCTGCCCCGGGGCGCGCACCTGCGCGCGCGACGCTGGGACGTCCTGGTGCTGGGGAGCGCGCTGCCCGGCCTCGCGGCCGCGGTCCGAATGGGCATGGCCGGGCTCCGGGTGCTGATCGCGGAGGAAGACACCGCGGCTCGCACCCCCGACCTGTTGCGCGAACCCTTCTTCCTGCCGGGCGGCCCCGTGCTCGACGGCTGCCTCCGCGCGCTCGGCGTGCCTCTGATCGAGCGGCGCAGTCTCGAGGCGCGCGACCTCTCCTACCAGGTGCTGCTCCCCGACGCGCGAGTCGACGTGGGCGGCGTACCGCTGACCGCCGAGGAGCTGGTCGCGTGGGGTCTCGCCAAGCCCGACGCGGCCGCTTCGCTGTTGCGCGGGCTCGCCGAGGCCGGACGCGCGGAGGGACAGATCCTGCTCGAGGGCGGCTGGATCCGCCGCAGTGCGATCCGGCGCACCCGGATGGGCGGCGCGGGCGCAGCCGCGCGCGGTCTCCCGATCGACTTCCCGGCGGCGGAAGGCGACCTGGCGCGATTCTTCGACGTGCAGGCCCGTGTGCTCGCGAGCCAGCCCGCCGCCGAGTTGACGCCGGAGGCCCGTGCGCGGGTGTTGGGCGGCGCGCTCGCGGGCGGAGCGCGCTTCGACGCACCCGACCAGACGATTCGCGCATTGTTGCGTCGCCGCCTCGAAGCCCTGCACGGAGAGATCCGGACCCTGGGCTGTCCGTTCGGGCTCGTCGAACTCGGCGACGCACCCGGACTGGCGCGCGTCGGTCCCGACGATGCCTGGCTGGGCCGCGCGATGCTCCTGAACGCACCCGGCCACCGCCTGGCCCACGCGCTGCGCAGCTGGCGGCAGGACGTTCCGAAACCCGTCACCGGCGAAGCGCCCACCCACCGCCGCCTGGCCGTCCACTACGTGGGCCTGCGCGAGGAGGTGCCCGAGCCGCTCGCGGATCGCGCGATCTGCTGGGACGGCGGCGACGACGCCCCGATCGAGATCGCGCAGCTTCCATCCGGGCGCGGCCGCCGCTTCGTCGAGCTGGTGCTTGCGCGCGAGGTGCCGTTCGACGCCGACGACGAGCGCGAGGCCGCGCGGATGGCGGCCGCGGTCGCCGAGTTCGTCCCCGACGATGCGCGCCGGGCGAAGCGCGCGCCGCTCGCGCCCCGGCCGCTGTGGGACGACGAGGCCGCGCGCGGCCCGCGCACCCCCGGCATCGGCTGGCCCGAGCCCGTGGACCCCCGCACGCCGGGCCGGAGCGCCGTCTACCGCATCCCGCGCGACGGGTTCGCGAGCCTCGGCGCGGAGGGCGAGCTGCTCCTGGGCTGGCGCATCGGCGATGCGATCCGCGACGCGCTGGCCTGAGGCCGGCCCCGCCCGCCACGGCTAAGCTGAGCCGACCCCCCGGAGGAGCGAGCCACGTCTTCCGACACCGCGAACCCGGCGCCCGACGCCGACCCGCTCGGGCGCACCTTCGCCCGTCTGCTCGCGTACGCGCGGCCGTACGTGGGCCTGCTGGTCCTCGCGCTGTTGTTCGCCGGACTCTATGCGGGCGCCCGGACCGCGCGCGCCTACCTGATCAAGCCGTTCTGGGACATCGTCGTCCAGAACCAGATGGAGCAGCCCGGGCAACCTTCCTGGCGCGACTGGGTCGAGGCCTCCGGTCTCCCCGGAATCACCGCCGAGCCCGAAGCGGACGGTGCGGGAACGGACGCTGAAAACCCGCTGGCCGGCGACGAGGTGATCGCGTCCAAGGTCCGGGAGACGCTGCCGCGGCTGCTCCTGGCCACGCTCGTCCTGCTGGTGATCCTGCCCTTGTCGAACTTCGGCCAGCAGTACCTGACGCACTACCTGCTGGGGCGCGTGCTCGTCGACATCCAACAGGACCTGTGCCGGAAGCTGCTGGCCCTGCCGCTCGGTTTCCACCAGGAGACGAGCCGCGGCGAGGTCCTCTCTCGTGTGATGAACGACGCGCAGCGAGCGCACGTGGCCCTCCAACTCCTCTTCAGCGAGATGGCGCCGTCGATCCTGTTGCTGACCGCCGGGATCGCCACGCTGTTCGCGGTGTCGTGGCAACTCACGCTGAGCCTGGTCATAGTGGGGCCGCTGGTCGCCGGGATCATTGCCTTCTTCGGCCGTCGCATCCGCACCAACGCGCGCCGGCGACAGGAGAGCCAGGGAGACGTGACCCACCGGCTCGTGCAGATCCTGGCCGGGATCAAGGTCATCAAGGCGTTCGACGCGAGCAAGGCCGAAGAAGACGCCTTCGAGCGCGAGAACCTGCGCTACTTCCGCCGCAACATGAAGGTGGTCAAGTACCGCTCCTTCTCGCGGGCCACGATCGAGGCGATCAACAATTCCCTCGGGATGGTGTTCGTGCTGGTGGGCTTCGGCGCCGTGCTCGGCGGGCTCTTCGACCTGACCTTCGGAAGCGTGTTCTCGTTCATCCTGATCATGCAGTCGTCGTGCTATCGGCCGATGAAGGAGATCACCAAGGGCTGGACCAAGCTCCAGGAGGCGACGCCTTCCGCGCAGCGGTTCTTCGACCTGCTCGACACCCCGAGCGACACGGCCGACGAGCCCGACGCGGTCTCGCTACCGCCGCTCTCACGCGGCATCCGACTCGACCATGTGGGATTCTCCTATGGCCGGGAGCCGGTCCTGGAAGACGTCTCGATCGACGTCGCCGCGGGCGAGGTCGTCGCGATCGTGGGACGCACGGGGTCGGGCAAGACCACGCTGGCGGACCTGTTGCTCCGGTTCTACGACCCGGACACGGGCTCGATCGCGGTCGATGGCGTCGACCTCCGGCAGGCGCAGCGGCGGTCGTGGCTCGATCAGGTGGCCGTCGTGACCCAGGAGCCCTTCCTCTTCTCGGGGTCGATCGGCGACAACGTCCGGTACGGACGCCCGGGCGCCAGCGAAGCCGAGGTCGCGGCCGCCACCCGCGCCGCCCACGTCGACGAGTTCGTCGAGCGTCTCGACGCCGGGCTCGACACCGACGTCGGGGAGGCGGGCACACTGCTCTCGGGCGGCCAGCGGCAGCGGATCACGATCGCGCGCGCGATCCTGCGCGACCCGCGCGTGCTCATCTTCGACGAGGCGACGAGTTCCCTCGATGCCGCGAGCGAGCGATACGTGCAGGAGGCGATCGAGTCGTTGCTGGGCGGGCGCACGGTCTTCCTGATCGCGCATCGTCTCTCGACCATTCGACGCGCCGATCGCATCCTCGTCCTCGACGAGGGCCGGGTCGCCGCCTGCGGACCGCACGAAGAGCTGATGGCCCAGGGAGGGCTCTACGCCGAGTGGACCGCGCTGCAGAACGAAGCCGTGAACTAGCATGCCGGGCGCCCGGTTCCGCCTCGCCACCCTCTCCCTGTGCGCGTGGGTGCTCGCCTCGACCGCATGCGGCCCCGTCGCGCCCGAGCAACGCGCGCCCGAGCGCTTCTCGATCCTGGCGGTGGGCGACACGGGGCTTCCGCTCGGCGCCCACGACGGCCAGGCTCGCGTCGCCGAGATGCTGGCCGCCGAGGACGCGGCCCACCCTGTCGACGGACTGCTGTTGCTGGGCGACAACTTCTACCCTCGCGGCCTCTCCCGCGACGACCTCGCCTTGCGGATCGGACACAACGTCCTCACGCCGTACTGCCGCTTCGTCACGCCGGGCCCGCGCGCCGCCGAGACCGGTAGCCCCTGCGTCCCGTCCCCGCGGCCGGGGCGGACGATCTGGGCCGTGCTCGGAAACCACGATACCGGCACCCCGGAGAGCCCCCGGCTCGAACGCGAGGCCGTTCCCGCCTTCGTGGCGAACTGGCGGATGAACGACGACGTCGTCGAGGTCCTCCCGGTCGGGAAGGGCGTCCAGCTCGTGCTGGTCGATTCGACGCGCCTCGTCGCGTCCGACCCGGACCTGCTGCGCGCCGCAGTGGATGCCGCGCCGGGGCCCTGGCGCATCGTGGCTGGCCATTATCCGATCGTGGACGGATGGGGCGCAAGCGACGGACTCGCCGCGCAGACCACGGCGCTACACGACGCGCTCGCCTCCGCCCGGCACCGGGTCCAGCTGATCCTGAGCGGCCACGAACACAATCTCCAGGCGTTCCGGCCCGCCGACGGCGTGCCCGCGTTGCACGTGATTGCGGGCGGCGGGTCCTCGGCGCGAAAGATCGAGCCCGGCCCGGACTCCCGCGTGTTCGCCCGCGAGACGCGCGGCTTCGCCCGGGTCGCGATCCTGCGCGGCCCCCCGGAACGGCTGCTCGTCGAGTTGATCGCGACCCCGAAGCCGCTCCTCGGACTTGCCGCCCGGCGCGAGCGCGTCGCGCGGTTCGAGATCGGCGTGGACGGGACCTTCTACGCGTCGGAGCCCGCGAAGAGCGTCAGCCCGTAGGTTCGCACGCCGAGGTCTGCCACCAGCCGCGCGGCGAGCGCCTCCCGCGCTTCCGCGTCGCGGGCGACGATCTGCCCGCACCCGTCGCCTTGCGAGCCCACGCCCTTGGCGCCGGTTCCCAGCTCCGCGACGGCCGGGTGCGCGAGCAGCGCGTGCAGCGCGGGGGCCTCGAGTTCGGAACAGGCCGGTGCGACGTCGGCGTCGAACCGGTGCTGCGCCTCGGTCATGCACGCGCCGAGCGCCACCGCGTCACCGCCGGCGATCGCGGCAGCGGCCCGCGCCGTGACCGCGAGATTCGCCGCCCCGAGCGCGTGTCGGACGGCCGCGGCGCGCCGGCCCGGCGCGTCCGGGAAGCACGCGTTCAGATCCGCCAGGATGCGCCTCGTGTCCTTCGCCCGGCGCAGGTCCACGATGAGCAGGTGCAGCACGCCGCCGGGAACGACGGGCGCGACCTCGAGCGCGTCGCCGTCGAACGTGAGACGCGAGACCGTCCGGCCGTGTGCGCAGGCCTGGTCCATGCGGCCGCATTCGGACCCCGTGCGCCGCTCGCCCCGGTACGCGATCTCCATCTCCTCGCGCACGCCGAGGTCGAGGCCGTAGACGCGGGCATAGGCCCGGACGGTGGCGACCGAGATCGCGGCCGACGACGACAGCCCCTTGCGCACCGGCAGGTCCGAGACGACCCGCAGACGCAGACCCCCGACGACGTGGCGCGCCATCACTTCGGCCGCGGCCCCGGCGACGTAGCTGAAGAAGTCAGCGCTGCGCGCGGCGGCGTCGAGTTCGCCCGGGGTCGCGGCGATACGGGCCGGACCGATCTCCTCGCCCGACGGAAGATGACTCGTGATCTCGACGACCGCGGGGTCGGCCTCGGCCCGGGCGGTCAGTCCCTGGTCGGTGCCGGCCACCAGGCAGACCCCGCGCGCGATCTCCGGGTGCGTGCGCCGGTAGCCGCCGGCCCAGTCGGAGTGCTCGCCGAACAGACACAGGCGCCCGGGAACGAAGAACGGCGTCATGCCCGGCGTCGGTGCGCGGCGTCGAGCGCGTCGACGTAGAGCGCCTCGACCGCGTCCGCGAAACACGCGGCGCCGAAACACCGGGTCGCGCGTGCGCGGGCCGCGGCGCCCATCCGCCGGCGGCGGTCGGCATCGCCCAGGACCGCGTCCCAGGCCTCCGCGAGCGCATCCGGCTGCTCGTCGACCAGTACGCCGGTCTCGCCGTCGACCACGATCTCGGGCAACGCCCCGCGGCGCGTCACCACGGCCGGGATGCCGGAAGCCGCGGCTTCGAGCAACGCGCGGCAGGTGCCGTCGCTGCCGGGAACCAGGAACGTGAACAGGTCCATCGCGTGCAGGACCGCCGCGTAGTCCGTGTTCCGGTACCCGGCGAAGATCACGCGGTCCGCGATCCCGAGTTCCCGCGCCGGCCGTTCGGCGAGGGCCTCGCGCCGCGTTCCCCGCCCCACTACCAGCAGGCGGGCCTCGGGCCGGCGCGCGAGCAGTCGCGCCGCCGCGTCGATCAGCAGGTCGAACCGGCGGTGGGGCTGGGCCCGCGCGACGATGCCGACCACGGCGTCCTCGCCGCGCAGGCCGAGGGCGGCCCGGGTCTCGCTCCGCACGCGGGCGTCGGCCGCCGGGGCGTCCGGCCGGAACCGGTCGAGATCGACCGCGCCGAAGGCTCCCCGGATGGGGCGACCGCCTCGCAGCCCCGCGTTCCAGCGCGCGGTCTCGGGCGACACACACAGCAGCCCGTCGGTGCGGGCGCCGAACAACCAACGGCTCCACGGCGCGCGCGAGATCCGCTCCGCGCTCCGGTAGGACCGCACCACCGCGGGGCGGTCGCGGCCCAGCCGGGCCGCCGCGCGCACCGCGATCACGTGGTCTCGGGTATGCCAGGTGTGGACGACGTCGATCGACCGATCCCGAAGCGACCCGCTGAGCGCCTCGATGTCGGCGCGGTCCGAGAACACGCCGACGCCGCGGCCGTTCGACACTTCCAGCATCGGCGCGAGACCGAGCGCGCGCGCCTCTTCCGCCACCGAACGGGAGCCCGGCGCGGGCGGCTCGGGACACGCCAGCGCGACGTCGTGGCCCTTCGCGCGTTGGCCGACACCGAGCCGCAACATCGGCTCGGCCGGACCCGTCCACTTCCAATCGCTCGTCAGGTGGAGGATCCGCACGAGGCGCCTCCGGACGCATCCGGGCCGGCCGGCCCGCGCTCCCAGAGCTTCACGTACTTGGCGAAGACGTAGAATGCGGACGTCACCGCGATCACGAAGCCGGGCCAGCCGTCGCGCCAGCCGGACTTCCAGACGAAGCACTCCAGGAACTTCACGGGCGGGTGCAGCACCGCGCGCCACCACCGGAATGGGCGCCCTTCCCGTTCCCACTCCGCGGCCACCACGTCCGAGAACTTCTGCACCGTCCGGAGATGACCGGCGAAATCGGGATAGGTGTAGTGGACGAGGTCGCCGTCCAACCGCTCCGGGTCGCCGTCGCATTCGAGCTTGTCGTGCGGATCGACCCCGCCCCAGCGCGCACGGCCCTTCTCGACGAGACGCACCTTCCAGTCCGGGTACCAGCCGCCGTGGTCGATCCAGCGGCCCAGGTAGTACACGTGCCGGCGGACGGCGTATCCGTGTGCCCGCGGCCCGGCGGACAGGACGCGCTCGATCTCGGCGCGCAGACCGTCGGTGCAGCGCTCGTCCGCATCGAGCGAGAGCACCCAATCGCCCTTCGCCTGATCGAGGGCCCAGTTCTTCTGCGCGACGTAGCCGGGCCAGTCGTGGTGGAGGACGCGGGCCCCCCTCCCCTGTGCGATCGCGACCGTGCGGTCGGCGCTGCCGGAATCGACGACCACGCACTCGTCGCACTACGCGAGGCCGTCCAGGCAGGCGCCGATGTGGGCTTCCTCGTCCTGACAGATGATCACGGCGGAGACGCTGGGGCGGCTCACGCGCGCACGCGCTCCACCGAGCGGACTCCCTTGATGCGCCGGATCTCCTTCATCACGGCGCCGAGCTTCTCCGAGTCCTCGACCCAGACCTCGAACTCCTGCGTCGCGGTCCGGTCCGCATGCGTGTCGATGTCGGCCGCGGAGATGTTCACACCCGCCTTCGAGATCGTACGTGTGATGTCCGCGAGCAGACCCGGTTCGTCGCGGGAATGGATGCGGATGGTGACGCAGCGCGAGACGCCGCCGGCCTCCCATTCGACGTCGATCATGCGCTCCGGGTCGAGCTCGAACGCGGCCCGGCAATCCTTCGCGTGCACGGTCACCCCGCGCCCGCGCGTCACGTAGCCCTGGATCTCGTCTCCGGGCAGCGGCGAGCAGCACTGCCCGAACCGCACGAGCACGTCGCCGTGTCCGTCGACGCGAATGCCCGTCGAGGAGCCGCGCTTCTCGCGCCGGAACATCCCGCCGAGGCGTTGCCGGGTGGAGGGCTTCGGCTCCCGTTCCGACGCGGGCGCGAGTTCGGGCCGGATCGCAGCCAGCACGTCGCGGGGCTCGAGCTTCCCGTAGCCCACCGCGGAGAGCAGCTCGTCCACGTTGCCGCGGCCCTGCTTCCGGACGAGTTCGTCGAGCTCTCCGGCGGCAAGCACGCGTTGGATCGAGAGACCGGCCCGGCGGAACTCGCGGTCCAGGATGGTGCGGCCGAGTTCGCGGCTGCGCTCGTTCTCGGCCCGGCGCACTGCGTGGCGGATCCGCGACCGCGCCTTGCCCGACACCACGAACTCGAGCCAGGCCTTCTTGGGCACCTGCCCGGGCTGGGTCTGGACCTCGATCGTGTCGCCGTTCGAGAGGCGCTGCGAGAGCGAACGCTGGACGCCGTTGATCCGCGCGCCCGTGCAGTGGTCGCCGACCTCGGAGTGCACCGCATACGCGAAGTCGAGCGCGGTCGCACCATCGGGCAAGCTGATCACGTCCCCCTGCGGCGTGAAGACGAAGCACTCGTCGGGAAAGAGGTCGACCTTCACGGTGTCGAGGAATTCGTGCGGGTCGTTGACCTCGCCCTGGCGTTCCATCAACTGGCGCAGCCAGTCGAACTCTTCGGTGTCGCTGCCTTCGCCGTGTTGTTTGTACTTCCAATGCGCGGCGATGCCGAGTTCGGCGTTCATGTGCATCTCGGCGGTGCGCAGCTGGATCTCCATCCGCTCGCCGTAGGGACCGATGACGGTCGTGTGCAACGACTGGTACCCGTTGCTCTTGGGGAGCGCGATGTAGTCCTTGAAGCGGCCGGGCACCGGCGCCCATAGCGCGTGCACCAGGCCCAGCGCGTGGTAGACGTCGCCGGTTTCGCCGTCGAGGACGATGCGGAACGCGATCACGTCATAGATCTTGTCGAGGCCGCTCGCCTGCCGCTCCATCTTCGCGTGGATCGACGCCAACTCCTTCAGCCGGCCGCTGATCTCGGCCTTCAGCCCGGCCTCCTTCAGCCGCTCGTCCAGGATCGCCTGGACCTCGCCGATGTACTCCTCGCGCTCGGCGTGCCGGCCGCGCAGGCTCTGCTCGAGCTCAGCGACGGCTTCGGGGTGGAGCACGCGGAAGGCCAGGTCCTCGAGTTCGCGCCGCATCCAGTGGATGCCGAGGCGCTGGGAGAGCGGGACGTAGATGTCCAGGGTCTCCTGGGCCACGCGCTGCGCCTTCTCCTCGGAGAGGAAGTGCAGGGTCCGCATGTTGTGCAGGCGATCGGCCAGCTTGATCAGCAGGATCCGGATGTCGCGCGACATCGCGACCAGCATCTTCCGGAAGTTCTCGGCCTGCCGCTCCTGGGCCGAACTGAACTCGACCTTGGAGATCTTGGTGAGCCCCTCGACGAGGAAGGCGACGTCCTCGCCGAAGAGTCGCTTCACCTCGTCGACCGTGGTCAGCGTGTCCTCGATGGTGTCGTGAAGCAGGCCGGCCGCGATCGTGACCGCGTCGAGCCGCATGTCGACGAGAACGCCGGCGACCTCGATCGGGTGGATCAGGTAGGGCTCTCCCGAGAGCCGTTCCTGCCCCTCGTGGACCTTGGCGGTGTAGACGTAGGCCCGTTGGAGGAGCGCGAGGTCGCACTCGGGATCGTACTCGAGGACGCGGTCCGCGATGTCGTTGAAGCGCAGCACGCTCGCGAAACTCCAAGAAAAACGGGTGTTTGGCAAGGTACCGGAGCCCTCCGCCGGCGCCAACGGCGGGGCGCGCGGCCCGCGCTCAGGGGCTCGGGATCGGCAGCACCCTGGACAGGCCCGCGACCACGCGCGCGCGGTCCCACCTGGCGCGCACGCGCTCGGTCACGCCCTCGCGCTCGGCGGCCACGATCTCGCGGACGGCCCGGATCGTGGCCTCGATCTCCTCGTTCACGATCGCGTAGTCGAAGAGATGCACCGCGGCGAGCTCGCTCTCGACCGCGGCGAGCCGCGAGCGCACCGCCTCGTCGGAATCGGTGCCGCGCCCCCGCAGGCGCCGCTCGAGTTCCTCCATCGAGGGCGGCAGCAGGAAGACGAAGCGCGCATCGGGGCGCCGGTCGCGCAGCTGGCGTGCGCCCTGCACCTCCACCTCGAGGATCAGGTCGCGTCCGGCCGCGAGCGGCTGATCGATCGCGGCCCAGCTCGTCCCGTAGCGGTTTCCCGCGTACTCGGCGTGCTCGAGGAAGCCGCCGCTGCGCACCAGACGCGCGAACGCATCGCGCGATACGAAGTGGTAGTGCACCCCGTCCACTTCACCGGGACGCGGCGGCCGCGTGGTATGCGAGACCGAGAACTCGATGCCGTCGTCGCGCTCGACGACGGCGCGACAGACCGTGGTCTTGCCGGTGCCGGAGGGCGCGGACACCACGAACGGGATCCCGGCGCGCACCTTCACCCCTCTTCGCCGCCCGCCAGCCGGGCCGCGATGGTCTCCGGGTTCACGGCCGAGAGCACGACGTGGTCGCTGTCGGTCACCAGGATCGAGCGCGTGCGCCGGCCCTGTGTCGCATCGACGAGCTTTCCGCGTTGCGCGGCGTCGTCGCGCAGGCGCTTCATCGGCGCCGACCCCGGCGACACGATCGCCACCACGCGGGCCGCGGCCACGAGGTTGCCGTAGCCGATGTTCAGCAGGCGCAGCCCCCGATCCTCACTCAACGTTCTGCACCTGCTCGCGGATGCGCTCGAGTTCGGTCTTCAGATCGACCGAGCGGTGGGCGACGGCGGCATCGCCGGCCTTGGACCCGATCGTGTTGGCCTCGCGCACCATCTCCTGGACGAGGAAGTCGAGACGCCGGCCGACGGGCTCCTGGCGACCGGCCTCGTCGAGGGTGCTGCGGAACTGCGCGACGTGGCTGCGCAACCGGACCACTTCCTCGGTGACGTCCATCCGGTCGGCCGCGAGCACGACCTCCTGGTGCAGGCGCGCCCGGTCGAGGAGCCCGGTCTCCTCCTGCAACTGCTCGGCGCGCCGGCGGAGACGGTCCTTCGCCTGCTGGACGACCTCGTCGGCGCGCGCCTCGACCTCTGCCGCGAGCGCCTCGATCGCGAGCAGGCGGCGGCGAAGATCGGCATCGATCGCGGCGCCCTCGGTCTCGCGCATCGCGTCGGCCGCAGCGGCCGCGCGGGCCACCGCATCGACCAGCGGCGCGGCGCAGGCCTCTTCGTCGAACCCCTCCTCGACTACCCGGGCGACGCCGGGAAGAGCCAGCAACTCGGCCGCGGTCAGCGTCGCGGCGCCGGGAACCATCGCCTTCGCGGCCGCGAGATAAGCCCGCGAAAGCGTGCGATCGACCTCGAGCGTGCTGCGCCCGGGGCCGTTGCCCGCGAGCTGCACGGTGGCGTCCACCTTCCCGCGCAGGAATCCGCCCTGCGCCGCCTTGCGGGCGCGGGGCTCGAGGGCCGCGAGGTTCCGGGGCAACCGGACGGACACGTCGAGGTGGCGATGGTTCACGGTCCGCAGCTCGACCGCGATCGCGACCCCGTCGATCTCGGCCGACGCACGCCCGAATCCGGTCATGCTCCGGATCATCTGCGGCCCTGGGCGCGGGCGGCCGCGATCGCGTCGGGGACGAGCGCGCGGATCTCGTCCGGGGTGGCCGTCTGCGTCCCGACCTTTCCGACCACCACCCCGGCGGCCGCGTTGGCCAGGACCGCGGCCTCGACCCAGCGGGCTCCGGCTCGCCGTGCGAGCGCCAGCGCGGCGATCGCGGTATCGCCGGCACCCTGGACGTCGAACACCTGCTGGCGCGGGATCGGAACGTCGATCCGGGCGGATCCGGACTCGAAGATGGCCATCCCGTGCTCGCCCCGCGTCACGATCACGTCCGTGCCCGGCAGTTCGCGCTGCAGCTTCGCCACCGCCCGGACCAGGTCCCCGTCGTTGCGGATGCGCGTGGCCGTGAGCTGCTCGACCTCCCGCTGGTTCGGCTTGAAGAGCGACGCGCCGCGGTAGGGGCGCACCGTGTCCTTGGGATCGACGGCCACGTCCACACCGGCCGTCGCCGCCCGCTTCATCACGCGGCGCAGCATGCTGGGCGGGAGCAGCCCCTTGCCGTAGTCCTCGAGGATCACGCCCTGGGCCCCGGGCACCGCGGCGTCGATCGCCCGGAGCAGGGCCCGCGTGGTGGCCGCATCCACGGGATCGTCGGTCTCGCGATCGAACCGCAGCATCTGTTGCGAGCGCGCCTCGATCCGGGTCTTCCGCGTGGTCGGACGGCCCGCGACGCGGACCAGGCCAGACGGATCGACCCCCAGCGCCTCGAACAGCTCGATGATCCGGTCGCCCGCTGCATCGCGGCCGACCACGCCACAGAAGAGGCACTCGCCCCCCATCGCCACGACGTTGCGGACGACGTTTCCGGCGCCGCCCAGTTCGGTCGACTCGCGCATCACGTGCACGACCGGCACCGGAGCCTCCGGACTGATCCGGTCCACGTCGCCCCACAGGTACTCGTCGAGCATCACGTCGCCGACCACGAGCAGACGCACCTCCGCGAACCCCCGGAGCAGGCGGTCGAGCCGGCGCGCATCGAGCCTGGGGAACGCCATCAACGTCCGCCGATTCGTCGGGGGAAGAGACAAGGCCGGCACGGGGCGTTCACGAATCCCTCCTGAGACGGGGAGCGCTCTCCCCAAGGATGCGGGTTCCGCGCGGAAATCCAAACCCCTCGAGCGGCCGGCCGCGCAGATGCCAGCGCAAGATGTGGAGGTCGCCCTTCCAGCGCTCGCGGCCACGCGCCGAGACCAGGGCGGCGGGCGCGCGAACCGCGACGTAGAACACGCTCTTCAGGAACCGCCAGACCGCGACCAGCCGGGCCTGCACCGGGCCCCGATGCTTGCGGAAGAAGTGATCGAGCGACCGCTGGAACTCGATCCGCGTCGCCGCCGGGAGCTTCTTCTTCGAACTCGCGCCGAACAGGTGGACCACGGTCACGTCGGGAACGTGGACCACGCGCCAGCCGGCGGCGCGGATCCTCGTGCACCAGTCGGTCTCCTCGAGGAAGAAGAAGTAGTCCTCGGGCATGAGTCCGACTTCCTCCAGGACCTCGCGCCGCACGAACATCGCGGCACCCAGGATCGCGGGAACGTCGATCGGGCGATCGTGGGTGCGGCGCTTCGACGGGAAGCGGGCCGGGAAGAGCGTCTCCAGCAGCGCGATCGGCAGGAACTCGGTCCACAGGCTCGGCGGGCTGTGGATGGAATTCTGCTTCGAGCCGTCCGGGTTCAGCAGCTGCGGACCGACCACGCCGACGTCCGGATGGGCGTCCAGGTACGCGACGCAACGCTCGAAGCCACCCGGGAGCACGACCGTGTCGCTGTTCAGCGCGACCACGTGCCGCCCGCGGGCCTCGCGCAGCCCGACGTTGTTGCCTGCAGCGAAGCCGCGGTTCTCCGGGAGTGGGAGACATCGCACCCACGGGAAGCGGCTTCGCACGCCCTCGACCGTGCCATCCTCGGAGCCGTTGTCGACCAGGATCGTCTCGGTCTCGAGCCGTCCCTCCTCGCGCGCGTGGATCGCGGTCTCGATGGATTCGAGGCACGGCACCAGCACGTCGAGCGAATTCCACGCGACGATCACGATCGAGAGATCGATCACCCCCCGCCTCCCGGGAGTTCCTGCTCGACGCCGACGAATTCGCGGCCGGCCGCGAGCGCGCGCGCCGCTTCCTCGGCGACGACCTCGGCCGGGATCCGGGTCATGCAGCGGTGGTCGATGGGGCACACGCGCCGGTAGCACGGGCGGCACGCGACGTCGGCCGTCAGCACGCTGACGTGCTCGAGGTTCATGTTCGTCTTCTCGAGCGCGGTCGGACCCATCATCACCACGCACGGCACGCCGAACGCGACCGCTACGTGTCGCGCGCCGGCGTCGTTGCAGACGAGGACCCGGGCTCCGGCCATCGCGGCCTTCAACGCCCCGAGGCCGAACGCGCCCCCGAGATCCGCGGCCGGCTCCTCCATCTCCGCGCCCACGGCGGCCGTGAGCCGACGCTCGTCCGGGGTTCCGATCACCACCACCTGCACACCGGCGCGGACGAGCGCGTCGCCGACGCGCGCGAAGGATGCGACCGGCCAGCACTTGGAGGGACCGAACGAGGCGCCGGGCGCCAGCACCGCGTACGGCCGATCCGGCGCGACGCCGCGCTCGGCCAGGGCGTGGTGGGCCAGCCGCGTCTCCTCCGGCGTCGTGTGGAGTTCGAGCCACGTGCCCGCAGCCGGTGCGCCAGCGGCCTCCACCAGGCCGAGGACGTGACGCTCGCGGGCGAGGAGCACGCGCTTGCCCGCGCCGGACGGGAGCGGTACCGCGCGGTCGAGGAGCCAGCGGCGCCAGCCGCGGCGATAGCCGACCAGCCGCCGTACACCCGCGAGGCGCATCACGAACGCAGCCGCGAACGAGTCGGGCAGACAGATCCCGAGGTCGAAGGGTCCGTGCGCGCGCAGGGCCCGCGCCTCCCGCCACTGGGCGAACGGTCCGCGGCGGTGCGAGGTGACGGGCACGATGTCGTCGAACCAGGGCGCCCCGGCAACGAGATCCCGCAGCGCGGCCCGGATCTGCAGCACGATCCGGGCGTCCGGAAAGCCCTCGCGCACCGCACGGAACCCGGGCGACGCCATGATCACGTCGCCGGTCCAGTTGGGAGCGCGCACCAGGATCGATGCGGGCGGCTCCGGTGCCCCGGCCTTCGGCATGCGGCAGCCTCCCACGGCGCGCGTCGGGACACGGCGCGTTCCCGGATGCGGCGCCTTCCCCGACGCGGCGCTGTCCCGGACCGGCGAGTCCCATCGGCCGTCCGGACGCGCGGTCGGCCGAACCTACCAACCGGCCCCCGGAGCCGCCAGAAGCGAGATGGCGGCGTCCACGACGTCCCCGGGAGCGATCGCGTGCATGCAGGCCGCGGCCGCGCAGCCGCGGCGGCACGGATTGCACGCGATCTGGACCCGCACGGTCTCGGACGGCGTCCCCGGGAAGGGCCGGTTCTCGACCGGATCGGTCGGCCCGAGCAGTTGCACGACCGGTGTCCCGACCAGCGAGGCGACGTGCATCGGGCCCGTGTCGCTCCCGATATAGAGGCGGCTCGCCGCGAACACCGCGGCAAGGTCGAGGAGCGACGGAGTCGCCGGCGCCACCCGCGCACTGCCACCCGCCGCCGCGACGATCGATTCGGCGAAGGAACGGTCGTTCCGCGCGGGCCCCACGGTGACGACCGACGGGAGACCGGTCCGCACGTGCAACGCCCGCGCCACCGCCGCATACCCGCCCGCGTTCCACCGCTTGTGCGCGGTGGAATCGCTCGTCCCCGGGTGCATCGCGACGACGTCCTCCCCGCCCATCGCCGCACGCGCTGCCTCGCGCGCGGCCCGATCGACCCGCAGCGGCGTCGACGGCAGGGGCGCCTCCACCCCGAGGTAGCGCACGAGCGCCTCGTTGCGCTCGAACCGGCTCTGCTTCGGCGGCGACAGCCGCGCCCGCTGTGTCGCGAAATGGTGCGCGCCCTCCCGCGCGAAGGGCGGCGCGTAGGTGACCCGCATCGCGGCGCCGGTGGACCGGGACAGGAGCCCACTCTTGAGGATCGCGTGGAAGTCGAGCACGAGGTCGTAGCGCGCCGCGCGCAATGCCCGGACGAATGCCCAGGCCTCGCGCCCGGCGCGATCCACGCGCCCCCGTCCCAGCGCTTCGCGCAGGAGACCTCGCGGGAAGATCCGCACGTCGTCGAGCCAGGGCTGTCCCGCGAGCACGCTGGCCGACGCGGGTTCCACGAGCCAGGCCAGATGGGCGTCCGGATAGGCGTCACGCAGCGCGCGGGCCGCCGGAAGGGTCCGCACGACGTCGCCGACCGCACCGAGGCGGATCACCAGCACGCGGCCGGCGGGCGGAAGGGCGCTTCGCGGGTTCGTGCAGGTGGAGATGGCGGATTCTTCCCGGGTCTGCCGCTGGGTTCGTCGGCTGGTAGCATACCGGGCCATGCGCACCCCGCGGACCCTCTCGTCGTGCTCGCCGCGGGGAGCGCACCCGTCGGCCGACCGGTGGACCCGGCACCCGTGAGAGCCCTTCCCGAGGGCTTCCACGCCGAACGGGGCCGCGGAACGATCGTCGTCGCACGTCTCGATCTCGTGCACGGCGTGCGCGCTCTCGACCTCGCCGGGCGCGGCGGTCTCGAGACCCTGATCGGCCGCGGCACCCCGGGCCCGGCGGGCCGCGGCGCCACCGCGATCGTGAAGTGGCCCGACGGCGGGCCGACCCTGGTGGTGCGGCGCCTGCTGCACGGCGGCGTCCTCGGAGGCCTGTGGGGCGACCGCTTCGCGACCCCGAACCGGCCGATCGACGAGCTCTGCCTGACCGCGGACCTGGCGTCTCGCGGAGTGCCGGTGCTGGCGCCGGCCCTCGCGCTGGGGGAGCGGCGTGTCGGTGCGTGGCACCTCGCCTACGCCACCGTCCAGGCCCCGCGCGCGGTCGATGCGCTCCGTTGGTTGCAGGCAGGACCCGACCGCGCGGCGATGGATCGCGCCGCCGTCGCGCTGGGCCACGCCGTCCGGCGCTTCCACGACGCCGGCGGCTTCCACGCCGATCTGCACGTGAAGAACCTGATGCTCGAGGAACACCAGGGCGGTTTCCGCGCTCTCGTGATCGATCTCGACCGCGCGCGGTTGGTGCTCGGCATGACCCCGGACGAACGCATGTCCCAGCTGATGCGGATCTTCCGATCGCTGGTCAAGCGCGACCTGGTCGAGAAGGTCGGCGCGCGGGGGTGCGCCCGCTTCTTCCAGGCCTACTGCGCCGACGATCGGGCCCTGCGGCGCGCGATGTGGCGGCGTATCGACGCAGAGTTGCGGAGCATCGCCATCCACAGGCTCGCGTATCGTCGCGGGCGGAGCTGAAGCGGCCGCTCGCCGTCACGCGATCGACGCGTCGCGGCCCTGGGGCCGCGCTCGCAGCCGCGCCTCGATCCAATCGAGGAAGGCTTCGCCCTCGTCGACCTCGGTCCCGAGCACGAGGACCCGCACGTCGGCCTCCCCGACCCAGGCGGGCGGGATCTTGCCCGCGTCCTTCTCCGTCGTCACCCACAGCGGCGCCTCCCCCGCGAGGCCGGCCACGTCGGACGCGGTGTAGACGTGGTGGTCGGGAAAGGTCCGTTCGGCCACGACGTCGGCCCCGAGCGCCGCCAGGGTCGATCGCAGCGCCGCGGGACGCGCGATGCCGGTCAGCATGCCCACGCGTCGCCCCGCGAGTTCGTGCGCCGGCGCCCCGCTGCTGCCGGACAGTACACGGATCCGCGTCGGCGGCCGCTCCACCGAGAACCACGGCACCCCGGGCGCGGCCTCTGCGAGCGCGGCCGCGTCGGACTCCGGAAGCGGACCGTCCACCACCAGGATCGCGTCGGCCGCCCGCAGCGCGCGGACCCGCTCTCGCAGCGGACCCCGCGGCAACACGGCCCCGTTGCCCAGGCCGGCTCCGCCGTGGAACGCGACCAGGTCGAGGTCCCGTGCGAGCCGGTGATGCTGGAAGCCGTCGTCGAGGACCAGGATGTGGGTGTCGAAGGCGGCGACGGCGTGGTAGCCCACGCGGTCGCGGCGGCGTCCGACCACCACCGGAACGCCGGGCGCGCGGGCCGCGAGCCACATGGGCTCGTCGCCGGAATCCTCGAAGCGGCCGAGGACGTGCCGCCCGTCGCTGACGACGTGCACGCCGTCCCCGGCCCTTCCGCCGTAGCCGCGGCTCGCGATCGCGACGCGGTGACCGCGGCGGCGCAGGTTGGCCGCGATCCACGCCACGGTGGGCGTCTTCCCGCTGCCGCCGACGACCAGGTTTCCGACGCTGACGACCTTGCACGGAAGCCGCGTCGGGCGGCCGGGACCGCGCACGTACCAGGCGCGATGGATCGCGGCGCCGATCGCGTAGAACCACGAAAGCAACCTGAGGATCGCCATCGGTACCCGACGCCATCCGGCGGGCGCCCGGGTCTCGTGGAACCAGGAACCCGGCGTCACTGCGCCGCCTCGAGGACGCGGTCCAGCAGACCGAGAGACCGGGCCGTCGCGCCGCGATGGGCCGCAAGCGCGTGCTGCACGCGCTGCACCGCTCGGGCGTCGTCGGCCCGCTCCAGCATCGCGCGCACCGCGTCACAGAGATCGGACGCGTCGCGCACGCGCGTTCCGACCCCGAGCGAGAGCACGCGCTCCGCGGCGTCGCGCGCACTGCTCGTGTGCGGACCGAAGAGCACGTGACGGCCGGCCTGCACGGGTTCGAGCACGTTGTGCCCACCGACCGGAACCAGGCTGCCTCCGACGAATGCCACCCGCGCACGCGGCCACAGACCGCCCAGCTCGCCGAGCGAATCGAGCAGCAGGATCTCTCCGGCCGCGAGTGGTCGATCGGCACCGCGCGAGCGGCGCACGACGCGGCGCCCGCTCGCGGCCAGCACGCGCGCGGCCTCGTCCCATCGCTTCGGGTGACGGGGCGCGACCACGAGCGCGAGCGAATGGCCCGCGGCCAGGGCGGCCTCGAACGCCGCGAGGACCGCGGCGTCCTCGCCGGGGTGGGTGCTCCCGGCGACCAGCAGCGGCGCCTCGCCCAGCATCGCGTCGAGCGCCGGGTCGAGCGATGCCGGCTCCCGGGAGGGCTCGAGCTTCAGATCTCCGGTCACCTCGATCCGATCGGGCGGGACGCCCAGCGCCGCGAAGCGCTCGGCGTCCCGCTCGGAGCGCGCACCGACCGCGGACAGCCGGCCCATCGTCGCGCGCAGCAGACTGCCGAAGCGCCGGTACCGGGGGAAGCTGCGGTCCGAGATGCGGCCGGAGACGACCAGCACCGGGACGCCGCGTTCGTGCGCGGCGCGAATCCAGCCCGGCCAGAGCTCGGTCTCGACGAGCACCAGCGCGCGCGGCCTCACGCGCGACAGGGCCCGCGCGACCAGCCAGGGATGATCGAGGGGCGCGAGCACGCTGGGGACCTCGGGCCGGGCCGCGCGCGCGACCGCCTGCCCGGTCCGCGTCGTCGTCGACGTCAACGCGGTGCCGCCGCGGCTGCACCAGGCATCGACCAGCCGGCCCGCCGCGAGCACCTCGCCCACGCTCGCGCCGTGGACCCAGAGTGGCGTGGCGGCACCCGCGGGCGATCGCGGCGCGCGGCCTAGGCGCTGCGCCCAGCCCTCGCGCCGGCGCGGGCGCACCACCCATGCGAGCCCGACCACGGGCGCCGACGACAGGGCCGCGACCGCGGCCAGGCTATGTCCGAGAGGCCCCATCGACCATCTCCAAGACGATGTCGGCGGCGCGCCGCGCGGCGCCTCCGGAACCCAGCCGTTCGCGGATCGCACCGAGGGCCTCGCGTTGGGCGGGCCCCGCCGGTCCGGTCAGGATCCCCTCGAGGGCCGCGGCGATCGTCGCGGGCCGAGCCTCCTCCTGCAGGTACTCGGGTACGACGTTCTCGCCCGCGATGAGGTTCGGCATCGTCAGGCTGGGTACGCGGATCAGGCGCCGTCCGAGGAAGGCCGTCATCGGATGGACGCGCGCGGCGACCACGAGGGGCGTTCCGAGCAGCGCGATCTCGACCGTGGCGGTCCCGGGCTTCGCGAGGACGGCGTCCGCGGCGCGCAGCACCTCGTAGGTGCGGCGCTCGACGACGCGGAGCTCGAGGTCGGCCGGCAGCGGCCGCGCCCCGATCTCGGCGTCGATCGTGGCGCGGTCGATACTCGGCGCGACCGCCACCACGAATCCGACTCCGGGCAGGCGAGCGTGCAGCGCGCGCGCGGTGTCGAGTTGCAGCGGCAGCGTCGTGCGGACCTCGTTGCGCCGGCTGCCGGGGAGCAACGCCACCCAGGGCCCGGAGCCATCGAGACCGAGCGCGGCGCGGCAGGCTTCGACCGGGTGGTCGGCCGCGTAGGCCCCCAGGCGGTCGACGAGGGGGTGGCCGACGAAGTCGACCGGGAGGTCGGTGCCCGCGTACACTTCGGGCTCGAACGGAAAGATCACCGCAAGGCGGTCGACCCGCTTCGCCATCTTGCGGATCCGTCCGCTTCGCCACGCCCAGACCTGGGGGCTGATGTAGTAGAGGACGGGAACGCCGAGCCGCCGCGCGCGGCGCGCGAGCGGAAGGTTGAAGTCCGGGGAGTCGACCAGCACGACCAGGTCGGGCTTCTCGTCGCGGATCGCGCGCGTCATGCGGCCCCACACCGACACGATGCGGCGAAGGTCGGTCAGGACCTCGATCAGGCCGCCCACCGCGAGTTCGCGCTGCTCTGCGACGAGATCGACCCCGGCCTTTTCCATCTGCGGTCCGCCGAGACCGAGGAAACGGGCCCCGGGGCGGCGTCGACGCACCTCGTCCACGAGGGCGGCCGCGTGGAGTTCGCCCGACGCGTCGCCGGCCGAGAGCAGGATCCGCGTCACGCTTCCCCGTTTTCGGCCGCGGCGAGTTCGTCGTCGAACGAGGGCATCGCCTCGATCACCCGGAACGCGGTCCGCAGGGCCGCCAACCCGTGAACCCCGGCCCCCTCCACCACCTTTCGCTCCCGCACAGAATGCAGGAAGGAGCGCAGCTGCGCGAGCAGCGCATCGCCCCGGTCGATCTCGAGCTGGTCGATGTGGACCGGTCGTTCGCCCTTCTCGTCCGGCGCGCCGCGCTGCGCGATCACGACCGACTGCTCGCCGAAGTCGATGGAGAAGTAGCCGTCGGGTTGGAAGAAGCGGATCTTGCGCATGGGCGTGGGCGAGACGCGACTGGCCGTGACGTTGGCGACCGAGCCGCACGGGAACGTCAGGCGCGCGTTCGCGATGTCGACCTTGTCGGTGATGACGGGGACTCCGATCGCGTCGACGCGCTCGGGCTCCTCGCCGATCAATCGCTGGATGATGTCGATGTCGTGGATCATCAGGTCGCGCACCACGTCGACGTCGGTCGCGCGCGCCGGGAACGGTCCCATCCGGTGGGCCTCGACGAAGCGCGGCCGGGTGACGCGCTCGCGTACGGACTCCATCGCGGCGTTGAACCATTCGAGGTGGCCGACCTGAACGACCCGGCCCCGCTCGCGCGCCGTCGAGAGGAGCTTCTCCGCCTCTTCCAGCGTGGCCGCGATCGGCTTCTCGACGAGCACGTCGACCCCGGCCTCGAGGGCCTCGGCCACGACCGCGGCGTGGGCCACCGTGGGCACCGCGACGACGAGGGCGTCCACCCGCGCGAGCGCCGGCCCGAGTTCGGTCCGAACCGGGACGCCGAGGCTGTCGCCGAGCTCCGCGGCGCGCGCCGGGTCGGTGTCCACGATGGCCGTGAGCTCCACCCCGCCGTCTTCGGCTTCGAGCGCGCGGATCTTCTCGGTGTGGAAGCGGCCCATGTGGCCGACTCCGACGACGGCCATGCGGATCGTGCTCATCCCGTGGCCCTCCGTGCGAGACTCGAATCGTCGAGCCCGATCACGACGATGCCAGCCGCATCGGCTTCCTGCACCAGGGCATCGCGATCGACGACGACGGTGGCATTTGCTTCGATCGCGAGCGCGCGTGCACCGCCCGCGATCATCGCGCGGATGGTGGCGAGGCCGATCGTGGGCATGTCGAAGCGGGGGTCCTGGCCCGGCTTCGCCACCTTGAGCACACAGGGTCCGACGCCTTCCGAAACGCGTGCGAGCGCGCAGCCCCGGGCGATCGCGGCATCCGTTCCCTCCACCGCTTCGAGGGCCATCACGGCGCGGTCCTGGACCACGATGCTCTGCCCGACGTCCATGCCGCCGAGGGCCCGGGCCACGGGCCAGCCGAAGGCGATGTCGGCCCACTGCGCGTCGTCGGGCGTGTGGCGGCCGAGCACGCCGCGCGGCGCCCGGAGTTCCGGCGTCAGCGAGACCTGGTCGAGCAGCGCGAAACCCTGCGACTCGATCGCGCCGGCGACGGCCCGCATCAGCGAATCGTCCGCGCGATCGCGGACCTCGCCGGCGAGGCGCCACGCGGTCGCATCGAACTTCACCGCCTCGGGACGTTCCCAGAGAAAGGCCTTGGGGACCTTCCCAGCCATCAGCACCTGCTCGACGCCGGCCGACCGGAACGCGCCGAAGAGCGCCTCGAACTCGCCGAGGTGGAGCCACAGGGTCTCGTCCGCGGCGGCGTCGATCCCGGGGTCGGTGAGTTCGCGCAGGCCGCACGCCACCACGCGACGACCCGCCGCGCGCGCGCTGCGCGCGATCTCGAGGGGAAAGCGGCCGGCGCCCGCGATCAACCCGACGGGGTGGGGAGCCACGGCGCTACTGGGGCCGCGAAAAGCCGCGCTCGGAGGTCTCGAGAAACCTCACGAGGCGGCCGACCTCGTCCGAGGCGAGCCCCTCTTCGCGGATGCGATCGAGCGCGACCTCGAGCCGGAGCTTCGAATGGAAGACGATGTGATAGGCGCGCTTGATCTCCTTGCGCACCTCGGTCGTGAAGCCGCGTCGTCTCAGCCCCACCGCGTTCAGGCCGCGGATGGTCGTTCGCTCGCCGGCCACGAGCGAGAACGGGGGCGCATCCTGCGCGACACCGGCGAGGCCGGCCACCATCACGGACTCGCCCACGCGCGTGAACTGGTGCACGCCCGAGAGCGCGCCGATCACGGAATGGTCGTGGATCTGGCAATGTCCGCCGATCGCGGAGTTGCTCGCCACGATCACGTGGTCGCCGATCCGGGCGTCGTGGCCGACGTGCGACCCATTCATGAACAGGTTGTCGTCGCCGATCCGGGTGCAGCCGCCGCCCCCGGGCGTCCCGAGGTGGATGCTGACGTGCTCGCGGATGACGTTGTCCGAGCCCACCTCGAGCGCGGTCTCCATCGCCGGGTCGAAGCCCTTGTCCTGGGGTTCCTCGCCGACGACCGAGAAGGGGAAGATCCGCGTGCGCTCCCCCACGGTCGTGTGTCCCCGCACGTGGGAATGCGGGCGCAACTCGACCCCGGCGCGCAACTCGACGTGCTCGCCCACGACCGCGTACGCACCGATCACGACGTCGTCGGCCAGCTTGGCCGCCGGATCCACGACCGCGGTGGGGTGGATCTTCGCCAAGCGATCAGTTCCCGTTGAACTTCGAAACGACGAGATCCGTGATGTCGAGCGCCTCCTTCGAGTACATCACGAAGGGCGAGTTGCGCTGCACGATCAGTGTGTAGCCCTGCTCCTTGCCGATGGCGGCGATCGTGTCGGCGAGCTTCTTCTGGAGCGGCGTCACGAGCAGCACGTTCTGGTTCTTCAACTTGGACTCGAGTTCCTGTTGGCGCGACTTGATCGTGGCCTCGAGGTTGGCCAGCTCGCCCTGCTTCTGGAGCAACGCCTCTTCCGAGAGGACGAACTTCTTCGCCTGGACCTCTTCGGCCAGCGTCTTGTAACGGTCGATCATGGGCTTGAGTTCGGCTTCGGCCTCGCGCGCCTTGCGCTCGAGCTCGTCGCGGACCTTCTTGCCGTCCTCGGTCGCGTTGATGGCCTGGTCGACGTCGACCACGCCGATCTTGGCCTGCTGCGCGTGGGCGCCGACGGCGACCGAACTCACGAAGGCGAGCGCGACGAGCGCCAGCCACATCTTGGACATCCGGATCATTGAAACATTCCCCCAGGAGGTGGTGGGAGTGATCAGAAGTTCTGACCACCCACGGAGAACTCGAACACCGTGGTGTCTTCGTCTGCCAACGGGTCGAGCGGTACGCCGACGAATGCCTGGAGCGGACCGAAGGGCGAGAACCACAGGCCGCCGAAGCCGGTGCCGACTCGCCAGAGCCCGACGTCCCACAGGTCCTCGTTCTCTGCGAAGGCATTGCCGAAGTCGACGAACAGGATGCCGATCAGGCCGAGTTCGTCGGAGATCGGGAAGCGGTATTCCACCGTCCCCGAGAAGAACTTGTTGCCGCCGATCACGTCGGTCTCGTCGAGATCGTCGAAGTCGTCGATGTCGCGATCGGTGAGCGAGTTGCACAGCCCGTTGCTGTTGCCACCGTTGAAGACGGCGGCAGTGTCCTGGCAGGTGCCGTTGGTGCCGACCCCGGCCGGAGAGAAGACGTCGCCGCTCCCGGTCAGCCCGAACGCGCTCGCGTTGCGCTGCACCAGGATCGTGCGGCGCGGACCGACCGAGCGCCCCTTGAAGCCGCGCAATTGATAGGCGCCGATCCCGCCGAGGAAGAAGCGTTCGGAGAGCGGCAACTCGAGATCCGTGTCGATCTGATCGAGCCGCGCCACGTCGGGCACCGTGATCGCGCCCTGGAACTGGTTGACGTTGGAGAGGTCGAAGTCCGCGAGGTCGTTGAAGGGCTCCGCCCAGCCGACGCGGGCGCCGAGCACCCAGGTTCCGTCCTCGGCCGAGGGCACCCACTCGGGCAGCCAGGACGGGTTCGAGAGGTACCAGGTCGCCCGGGCCTCGAACTTGAGGTACTTCGAGAAGCCGCCCAGGCCGGCCAGGTCGAGCGAGAAGTCAGTGGTCCGCCCCGCGGTCGGCGCGATGCGATCGTTACGCGTGTCCTGCCGGACCGAGAGGCCAAGCAGGCTCGTCGACTGGCTGCCGGCGAAGATCTCGCGCAGGATCGGCGACGCCGCGAACGCGCCGAAGTCGCGGTTCACGTCGCGTTGCACGAAGCTGTAGCGCAGGAACGCGCGGGTGCGGCCCTCGTTGTCGAGCAGGTGCGAGAGCACGAGTTCGGTCCCCAGCGTCTGCAGCTTGAAGTCCTCGAACTCGACGTCGGTCTGGAAGATCTGGGCGCTCAGGCCGTAGGTCGTGCCCATGAAGTACGGGTTCGAGAACGAGAGGAAGAAGCGGCTGGTGCGGCCGCCGATGTCGGCCGAGATCGAGCCCCCGTAGCCGCGTCCGAACAGGTTGCTCTGACTGACCGAACCCGAGAGCACGAAGCCGTCGCGCGAGGAGAAGCCCGCGCCGAACGAGAGCGATCCGGTCGGGCGTTCGACCACGCTCAAGGCGAGATCGAGCTGGTCCGGGTAGTCGGTGAGCTTGGGCTCGATCGCCACTTCCTCGAAGAAGCCCAGGACCTCGACCCGCCGTTTCGAGATGTCGACGGCCCGCGCCGAGTAGAGCTCCCCCTCCACCATCTGCATCTCGCGCCGCACGACGGGGTCGACCGTGTTGGTGTTGCCCGCGATCTCGATCTCGCGGAGGAAGTACAGATCGCCCTTCTCCACCTCGAAGAGCACGTCCACCGCGAGCTCGTCCTCGTCGACGCGCGTCCGCGGATCGACCTCGGCCGCGTAGAAGCCGCGGTCGGTGTACTGGTGCTCCAGCGTCTCGACGTCGTCGTTCAGGGCGGACCGGTCGAAGACCTCGCCCTCCTTCAGCCGGAGGCGCTTGCGCAGGCCGGCGACGTCGATGGTCCGGTCGCCGGCCACGTCGAGCTTGCGGACGCGGAACTGGCGGCCCTCGTTGATCGCCACCGTCACGCGCAGGCCGTCTTCTCCGGCATCGACCTGCGGATCGCCGACCTCGACCTGGATGTACCCGTTGTCGAGGTAGCGGTCGCTGACCGTCCGGAGGTCCTGCATGAAGACCGGCTCGGCATAGGTGCCCGACTTGTCGATGTACTGGCTCACGATCGAGTACCACTTCCAGGTCTTGGTCTTGAACCCCTCGCGGAGCTCGTCGTCCGAGAAGGCCTCGTTTCCGACGAAATCGATCTCGCGAAGCTTCAACTTCTCGCCTTCGTCGACCGTGAAGTGGATGGCGACCGCGTCTCCGGCCAGGGATTCCACCTCGTGGCGCACGCGCGCCAGGTAGAACCCCTCCGCCCGATAGATGGCCTCGATGCGCTGCCGGTTCTCGAACACGAGCGGCAGGTCGAGCGTCGAGCCGGTCGTGAGGGTGAGGTTGTCGCGGATCTTCTCCTCGTCGACCTCGTCGTTGCCGGTCAGCGTCACCTGCCGGACGACCGGATTCTCCTGGACCTCGAAGATCACGATGCGTCCGTCGGGACCATCGTCGACGAAGACGCGCACGTTCGTGAAGAACCCGAGCCTGTAGATCGCGCGCACGTCCTCGGAGATGCGCGCAGGGCTGTAGCGCTGGCCGGCGGCAGTCGTGATCCGCGACCGGATGGCCGCATCCTCGATCCGCCGGTTCCCGCGGACCCGGAGTTCGCCGACCACGTCGCGCCCCTGCCTCCCCTCGGCCGCGGGCAGGATCCGGTCGGCGGGAACGACGCGGAAGGTGACGGCGACTCCCTCGTCGGTGGTCGTGGAGTCGACGCTGGCGGTCGCGACACCGTCGAGCGCCTGCAACCGCTCGATCGCCTCGCGCAGGGCATCGCTCGAGAACGGGTCTCCGACCCGGATGCCGAGGGCCTGGTCGATGCCGCCGAGGCCCTGCGCCCCTTCGACGGAGACCGAGGCGACGCGCTGCGCCGCTTCGCTCCCGGTCACGATGCCGGCCACGCGGCCCGCGAGCTCGTTGATGCGATCGAGCAGCTGATCGTCGCCGCTCGCCGAGTACGACAGCGTCGTGGTGGCGACCCGGCTCGCGGCCGGCGTGATCCGCACGTCGAGGCTGTACTGACCGGCGAGTTCCGTCAGGCTTCCGACGACCACCCACTGCGCTCCGAGTTGCCGGGAGAGCCGGCGGAGGGAAGCCTCGCCGCGAACGCCCGCGCCCGGCTCGATCGCGGTCTGGAGCGTCACCGCATCGACGACCTCGATCTCGCCCCCGGCCTCGAGCCGGGTGGCCAGCAGATCGGCCAGCGAGCCCTCGAGGTAGTCGAGGGAACGCTCGCTGTAGACCTGGAACGGCAGGACCGCGACCAGCACCCGCACCGACGCGGTCGAGGCAGCCGGGGACGGGGTCTGCGCCGAAGCCGGCCCCGCGGCCCCGAAGACGATCGCCTGCGCAATGCACGCGAGAACGGCCCAGCCCGGGAACCATCGCGGGATCCGCCGCGCCGGCGTTCGATGGTCGGATCGCGCGCGGGCGCACGAACGCGGTCGCGTGGGTGTGGTCACCTTGGCAGGCACGTTGTTCTGGGCCCCTCCGGCCGCGCCGGGCATCCCATCGGATGCGGGATCTGCGCACCGCCCCCTGATGGATCAACCCCGCGATCGATCCGTCGCGTGATCGATCCATCGATGTTCCGAACCCGGCTTGCGGGACCGCGGAGCGGGGGAAGCAAGCCCCGACTCTGCACCCCGAGCGCCGGGAGTCTAATTCGCAGCCCACCCCGAGGCAACCCCGCGAGATCCGCGAAAACGCATTGGTTTCGGGCAGTTAGTCGAAATCCAGCAGACCCGTGGGGGTTCCCGCCGGTCGCAGCCCGCCCGACTCCAGGACGAGGCAGCGCCCCATGCGGTCCGCCAACACCGCGTTGTGCGTCACGATCACGAGCGCGGTCCCGCGCGCGCGGTTCAGTTCGAGCAGCAGATCGCCCACCCGCTCGCCGGTCTCGGGGTCGAGGTTTCCGGTGGGCTCGTCCGCGAGGAGCAGCGGGGGGTCGAGGACCAGCGCGCGCGCGACGGCCACGCGCTGCCGCTCCCCGCCCGAGAGCTTGCCCACCGGGTGGCCCAGGCGGTGGGTGAGATCGACCTCGTCGAGGATCGCCTCGGCGCGGGCCTCGATCTCGCCGGTCGGGATTCCGCGCAGCAGACCCGGCATCATCACGTTCTCGACCGCGCTGAACTCGGGCAGCAGGTGGTGGAACTGGAAGACGAAGCCCAGCGACTCGTTCCGGAAGCGAGCGAGATCTTCCGGCGACTTGGCGAAGACATCCTCGCCCTCGAACAGGACGGTGCCCCGGGTCGGCCGATCGAGCGTGCCCAGCACGTGCAGCAGCGTCGACTTCCCGACCCCGGATTGGCCCACGATCGCGATGCACTCGCCGCGCCCGACGGTGAGACCGAGGCCGCGCAGGACCGAGATCGATCCCTCGCCGGTGGTGAACTCCTTTTCGAGTCCGTGCGTCTCGAGCAGTGTCTCCGCCAATGCGCGCCCTCTCCTACTCGTACCGGAGCGCTTCGGCCGGATCGAGGCGAGCGCCGTGCCGGGACGGAAGCAGCGTCGCCCCGAGCGCGAGTACCATCGCGATCGCCGAGATCACCGCGAGCTGCGCCACGTCGATCTCCCACGGCAGGTTCGTGAACTGGTAGATGGCGGCCGGAAGCGTGTCGATGCCGGTCAGGAACTCGATCTGCTCCTGCACCCACCCGAGCTGCGTGGTGACCGCGACCCCGGACACCAGCCCGATCCCGGTCCCGAGCAGGCCGATCATCGTCCCCTCGATCGCGAAGATCCGCTCGACCATCGCGTCGGTCGCGCCCATCGCCTTGAGGATCGCCACGTCGCTCGACTTTTCCATGATCATCATGATCAGCGTCACCACGATCGCGAAGGCCGCGACCACCATGATCATCGTGAGGAGGACGAACATCATCACGCGTTCGGTCTTCAGGGCCTGGAAGAACGAGGGGAAGAAGTCCTTCCAATCGCGCGTGTAGTACGGAAATCCGATCGCCTTCTCGATCGCGGCGCCGACGCGCTGCGACCGGTAGTAGTCCGTGGTCTTCACCTCGATGCCATGCACGACGTCGCCGACCCGGCGGAAGTCCTGCGCGGCCGCGAGGTCGGTATAGGTGAAGATCTCGTCGTACTGGAAGAAACTCGATTGGAAGACACCGGCCACGCGGAACTGTTTGAGCCGCGGTCCGGGACCGAGGGGCGTGGGTTTCCCGCCGAAGGGCGAGATCAGCGTGACGCGGTCTCCGACGCCGACTCCGGCCGTGATGGCCAGGCCGCTCCCGATGATGATGCCGGGCAGGCCGTCGGCATCGGGGCCGAGGTGGGAGAGCGCGTCCTCGGAACCCGGGCCGAGATCGTCGGCGAGATCGGTGACGCCGACCACGCGGGCGGGGTCGATGCCGCGGACCTTGACGCCGATGATCTCGCCGTGCGCGCCGCGCACCATGCCCTCGCCGTCGACGTAGGGGGAGGCCGCCACCACGTAGGGTACCGCCTCGATCCGGTCGAGCAGCGCCGGATAGTCCTCGATCGGACCCATCGGATTCTGAACCGTGAGGTGCGCGCGGTTGCCGATGATCTCTTCCCGCCAGGTGTTCTCGAAGCCGTTCATCACCGAGATCACCGTGATGATCAGCCACACGCCGGCGGCCACGCCTGCCACGCAGATCCCGGTGATGACCGAGATGAAGGTCTGGCGCCGCTTCGCGAACAGGTACCGGCGGGCGATGAACCACTCCGCGGTACCGCGCGAGTCGATCAACCCGGCCGCCGCGAGCGGCAGGAGTCCGAGCAGCACTGCGCCGATCGAGGTGGTCAGCACGACGCCGCCCGCGCGCGCCACCTCGAGCGACGGTCCCTCCAGCAGCAGCGGCACGACGATGCCGACACCGAGGACGGCAGCCACGGCCGCCGCGAGCCGCTCGTCGCTCCCCGCGTTCGCGCCCCGCCGCCCACGGCGGCGCAGCGTGAACAGTGCCCAGGCCGTCGCCGCGACGAGTGCGGGAGCCACCGAGTAGCCGAGGTTGTCGAGCGCTCCGGCTGCCAGCGCGTAGCCGAGGCCCAGCACGATCACGGCGGCGAGGCCGAGCGCGCGCGGCGACACGAAGCGCAACAGGGCGGCGACCACGAGCTGCGCGGCGACGAGCAGGCCGAGCACGCCCAGCGCGGTGAGCAGCCACGCCTCCGGCCAGCCCGGCCAGGCGATGCCCAGGCCCTCGACGAACTCCTCGTCCGTTCCGAGCCCGCCCAACAACGTGGCCCAGGCCAGCGTGACGCCGACGACCGACGCGGGACGTCTCACGGCCCGTGCGAAGCGCTCGAGCACGACGACGGCCGAGCCGAAGAAGAGCACGGTCAGGGAGCAGATGCCGAGCGCCAGCGCCACGATGAAGGCCAGCGCCACGCCGCCGCTGGCGACGGACAGCGCGTTCCAGATCTCGGCGGCCAGCGCCATCACGCGTCGCCCGGCCGCAGGTGGGGGAAGAGGATGACCTCGCGAAGGTTCGGGGCGTCGGCCAGCACGCGGACGAGCCGGTCGATGCCGACGCCGAGCCCCCCGGTCGGCGGCATGCCGTGTTCCATCGCGGTCAGGAAGTCTTCGTCCATCGGATGCGCCTCGTCGTCGCCGGCCTCGGCCTGGAGCCGCTGCTCCTCGAAGCGCGCGCGCTGATCGATCGGATCGTTGAGCTCGCTGTAGGCGTTGGCGATTTCCATGCCGGCCAGGAAGAGCTCGAAGCGCTCGACGACGCGCGGATCCTCGGGCGATCGCTTCGCCAGCGGCGAGAGGTCGGTCGGATGGTGCGTCACGAAGGTCGGTTGCACGAGTCCGGGTTCGACGTGGTCGCTGAAGAGGTCGTCGACGAGCACCGCCCAGGTCGGCGCCTCGCCGGCGTCGACGCCGGCGCGGCCGGCCGCGTCGCGCAGCCCCTCGATGTCGGTCGCCTCGAGGATGTCGATGCCGGTGGCGTCACGGATCGCCTCCCGCATCGAGACGCGCTTCCAGCTTCCGCCGAGTTCCAGGACCTCTTCCCCGCACGCTATCGAGAGGCCGCCGGTCGCCGCCTCGGCGGCCGCCTGGAGCATGCCCTGGACCAGCTCCATCATGTCCTGATAGTCGGCGAACGCCTGGTAGCACTCCATCATCGTGAACTCGGGGCTGTGCTTGTGGCTGATCCCCTCGTTGCGGAAGTTGTGCGCGATCTCGTAGACGCGGTCGAGCCCGCCGATGACGAGCCGCTTCAGGTAGAGCTCGTCCGAGATCCGCAGATAGAGGCGCTGGTCGTACTTCTCGTGATGGGTGACGAAGGGCTCGGCGGCCGCGCCGCCGTAGAGGGGCTGCAGCACCGGCGTCTCGACCTCGAGGAAGCCACGATCGTCGAGGAAGCGCCGGATCGACGAGAGCGTCCGGCTGCGCAGCACGGCGATCTCGCGCGACCGCTCGTTCGAGAGCAGGTCGAGATGGCGCTGCCGGTAGCGCGCCTCCTGGTCCTGCAGACCGTGCCACTTCTCGGGCAGCGGAAGCAGCGCCTTCGAGAGCATCCGCGCGTCCTTCAGGTCCACCGTGAGCTCGCCCTTCCGGGTCCGCCAGACGCGGCCCTCGACGCGCACGAAATCGCCGATGTCCACCTCCTTGTTGGCGAAGCGGAACAGTTCCGGATCGATCCCGGTCTTCCGCGCGCTCACCTGCAGCGCGACCCCGTCCTGCACCATCGTGAAGAAGACGAGCTTCCCGAACGACCGGTGGCTCTTCACGCGGCCGACGATGGCGACCTCGTTGGCCTCGCGCTCGAGTTGCTGGGCATCCTTGTCGTCGTGCGCGGCGCGCACCTCGGCGATTGGCGTGAAGGGGCCGGTGCGGGGCGGATACGGATCGATGCCGGCCTCCCGCAGCGCCTTCAGACGCTGCAACCGGACGTCGCGTTCTCGGTCACTCATGGGATCCCCCGGACTGGTGCAGCAGCGTGGCACGGATGAAGGGATCGATCTGGCCGTCGAGGACCCCCTGCGCGTTTCCGCGTTCGACCCCGGTCCGATGGTCCTTCACCCGCTGCGTCGGATGCAGGGTGTAGGAACGGATCTGGCTGCCGAAATCGATCGCCTTCTTGTCGCCCGAGAGTTCGGCCATCCGCGCTTCCTGCTCGCGGCGCTTGTGCTCGTAGAGGCGGGCGCGCAACACCTTCATCGCCTGCGCCTTGTTCTTGTGCTGCGATCGCTCGTTCTGGCACTGCACCACGATGCCGGTCGGCACGTGGGTCAGGCGGACCGCGGAGTCGGTCTTGTTGACGTGCTGCCCGCCAGCGCCTCCGGCGCGATAGGTGTCGACGCGGACGTCGTTCTCGTCGATTTCCACGTCGATCGAGTCGTCGAGTTCGGGAAAGACCGTGACGCTGGCGAACGCGGTGTGCCGTCGGCCCTGCGAATCGAACGGCGAGATGCGCACGAGCCGGTGCACGCCCTCCTCCGCCTTCAGGTAGCCGAACGCGAATTCGCCGCTGAAGGTGGCCGTCACGCCGCGCAGCCCGGCTTCTTCGCCATCCTGCGCGTCGAGGATCTCGACCTCGTAACCGCGTTCCTCGGCCCAACGCGAGTACATGCGGAACAGCATCTCGGCCCAGTCTGCCGCGTCGGTCCCGCCGGCGCCGGCGTTGATCGAGACGATCGCGTTGGAGCCGTCGTGCTCGCCGCCGAGCATCCGCCGCAGCTCGGCGTCCTGGAGCTCCCGGTCCGCCTCGTCGAGCTTCTGGGCGACCTCGCGAAACGCGGCCGGATCCTCCTCCTCGGCCGCGAGTTCGAGCAGGACCTCGGCGTCGGAGACCAGCTCTCCCAGGCCGTCGAGGAAGGCGAGATCGCGCTCGACCGCGCGCTTTCCGCGCAGCACCTTCTCCGCGCCCTCGCGGTCTTCCCACAGGTCCGGCCTGGAGGCCGCTTCGTCGAGCGCCGCGAGCCGGTCCCGGAGGCCGGCCTCGTCAAAGCCGCCCCCGGAACTCGCCGAGGCGGCCGCGCAACGCGCGCAGGCGGTCGGCCAGTTCGTTCTCGTCGACGGGGGCGCCGGGGTTCTCGGCGTCGCTCATCGGGTCTCTCCTGCTCCTGTCTCCGGGTCCCGACGCCGGGCGGCGGCGGCCCAGGCCAACGAGCCGATCCAACAACTCCAGGCGAACACGTCGCCGTGGGCCGTATAGAAGGTCGGGGCCTGCTCGGGGGGACGCAGCGGCAGGTCGCCGACCAGCAGATCGCGCTCGAAGATCCTCGTCCTCTCCTGGACCCGCCCCCGCGCGTCGATCAGGGCCGAAACCCCGGTGTTCGCGGCACGGGCCGTCCAGGTCCCGGTCTCGGCCGACCGCATCGCCGTCATCGCCAGGAACTGGAACGGGGCACCGGTGGCGCCGTACCAGGCGTCGTTGGTGATCCCGAGCAGGACCTGGGCCCCATCCTTCGCCATGCGGCGGACATGATCCGGGAAGAGCAGTTCATAGCAGATTGGAACTGCGAGCCGATGGACCGGTTCCCCCGGCCGCCCCCATGACGCGACCGCGCGGGGGCCGGGCCCCGGCGTGAGATCGCGGCTCGTCACACCGGTCGCGAGCGGCTCGACGAAGCGGCCGAGGATCGCACGGAAGGGAAGGAATTCGCCGAACGGCACCAGCTTCACCTTGTCGTAGCGGTCGGCGAGCGAGCCGTCGGGGGCCAGGACGTAGGCACTGTCGAACACGTGCGGGACGGTCCCGGTCTCGTCCCACGAAACGCCGGCGGCGCCCACCACCAGCCGCGCTCCGGTCTCGCGCGCGAGCGCCTGGAAGCGCGCAGCGAGTTCGGGCGACGTCAGGGCGCCCGGGATCGCGGTCTCGGGCCAGACGATGAGTTCGGCACCTTCGGCCGCGGCGCGGCGGGCGAGCCCCTCGTAGATCTGCAGCGTGCGCTCGAAGAAATCCGGCGCCCACTTCACGCCCTGCTCGATGTTGCCCTGCAGGACCGCGACCCGGACGCGCGGGCCGGCGATGTCGGCCGGCGCCAGCCACGCACCCACCGCGTGGAGCGCGAGCGCGACCGCGACCCCGAGCGCCGCGGTCCGCGGACGGCGCACGCCCGAATACGGCGCCACTCCCTGGAGCGCGCTCGCCGAGACGAAGACGGCCACGCCCGAGAGCCCGTAGACCCCGGTCCACGAGACCAGTCCCATCAGCGGCGCGTCGAGATGCAGCGCATAACCCAGGGTCGCCCACGGAAAGCCGCCGAAGACGAACGAGCGCGCGTGATCGAGGACGACCCAGAGGGCCGCCAGGGCCAGCGGCGCAGCCGCCCGACGCCGCGCCAGTGCCGCCGCGCCCATCGCGAACAGCGCGGTCGCGGCGGCCGGATAGAGCGCGACGAGGACCGGCGTCAGGAAGCCGGCCCAGACCGGTGCGCCGCCGTACCTCACGGTGACCACGAAGATCCAGTGGAGGATGGCCGCGTGGGCCGCCAACCCGAGCCAGAACCCGCGCCACGAGGCGGCGCGCGGCGGGAGCCCGCGCAGCGCCAGCAGCAGGCAGCCGGGTGCGAGCCACGCACCCGCGATGCCGAGATCGAGGACCGACCCCGCCACGGGATGGGGGAAGGACAGGAAGGTGACCCCGACGTAGGCCGCCCCGGCGAGCCAATGCGCGCGGGTCACGAAATCGCGGCCCGCAGCTCGCGCTCGCGCGACTGCATCGCCCGGGCCTCGTCCGCCTCCTCGTGATCGAAGCCGAGCAGGTGGAGCACGCCGTGGATCAGCAGGCGCAGGAGTTCCTCGTCGAGGTCGTGCCCGATCTCGCGCGCCTGCCGGTGGGCGACCGTCACCGCGATGACGACGTCGCCCAGCATTCCCCCGCTGCGATCGGTGTGTTCGCCCTCCCGCAGCGAGAAGGACAGCACGTCGGTCGGACCGGGCCGGCCGCGATGGCGGACATTGAGGTCGGCGATCTCGTCGTCGGCCACCAGCGCCACCGAGAGTTCCGCGTCGGGCACCCCGGCCGCCACGAGCAGCGCGTCGCAGCGCTTGCGAAAGACGGCCTCGTCGAAGGCGGGGGCTCCCAACGGCGGGCCCGTGACCAGCGCGGTCATTCCGACGGTTCGGGATCGACCGTGTGCGCGGACGGGGGGGCTGTCCCGGCGCCCGGGTCGCCATCGCTGCGCGCCGGGCCCCCGGCGCGTGCCGCATCCCGACGGTCGTAGGCGCGGATGATCGATTGCACGAGCGGGTGACGGACCACGTCGGCCTCGCTGAAGCGCATCACGCCGATCCCGCTCACCCCTTCGAGGACGCGCAGCGCATCGATCAGGCCGCTCGGCTGCTCGGTCGGCAGGTCGACCTGGGTCACGTCGCCGGTGACGACGGCCCGCGAGTCGTATCCCAGCCGCGTCAGGAACATCTTCATCTGCTCCGGCGTCGTGTTCTGCGCCTCGTCGAGGATCACGAAGGAGCCGTTCAGCGTCCGGCCGCGCATGAACGCGAGCGGCGCGACCTCGATGATCCCGCGTTCGATCAGGCGCTGCGCCTTCTCGAAGTCCATCATGTCGTGGAGCGCGTCGTAGAGGGGCCGAAGATACGGGTTCACCTTCTCGGCCATCGATCCGGGCAGGAAGCCGAGACGCTCCCCGGCTTCGACCGCAGGACGGGTGAGCACGACGCGGCCGACCTCGTGGCGGTTGAGCGCCGCGATCGCCATCGCCATCGCGAGGTAGGTCTTCCCGGTACCGGCCGGGCCGATCGAGAGCACGACGTCGTCTTCCTGGATGGCCTCGATGTACCGCCGCTGCGCGATGTTCTTGGCGTGGATCCGGCGGCGGCCCCCGACCGAGGCCAGCACGTCCGCATAGACGTCGCGAAGCTTCAGTTCCGGTTCCTTCGACACCGCCTGGACCGCTGCGTGGACGTCTCGTGGCAGCAACTGCTGCCCGTCGCGGAGCAGCGCATAGAGTTCCTCGAGCACCTTGCGCCCGAGCCGCACCCGGTCCTCGTCGCCCACGAGCTTGACCTGGTTGCCGCGTGCGCGCGCCTGCACCCCGAGGTCCTGCTCCAGGATCCGCAGCGTCTGCTCACGCTCCCCGTAGAGGGCGGCGGCCAGCCGGTTGTCGTCGAAGACCAGGGTTTGGCGGGTGCTGGCGCTGGGTTCGGTCAGGGGGTTCTCCGCGATGACGGAGTGTGCCGCTCATTCCTCCGGGGCGAGGACCAGGAACGACTCTCCGCGATGATCGTAATAGTATTCGCGTGCTGCGCGAGGTGCCATGTCCGCGCCGAGCGCGGGCGGCAGCCCTCCGAGATCGGTCAGCTCCGCCGGCCACGTACCTCGGGCGAAGCGATAGGCCTCGACGGCGTTGCGGAGCCGTCGGATCTCGAACGCGTGGGCCGCGCGGTGCTCGGCCGAGGGCGCCAGGCTCGCGGTCGCCAGGTCGGCGCCACGAGACGGGCCGCGAACGAACAGTACCAGGACCATCGTCGCCAGCAGCACGAACGGCAGGGTCGAGAGCAGCACCGCCACCGGCATCGGACCGGCGGGCAACTCGGTCAGGATCCGTCGGCGTCTGCGGACCTCGATGTCGTCGCGCGTGAGCGGCGCGATCATTCCGGCACCCCGGAGCCGGGACAGGATGCGGACGCCCTCGAACCGGCCGAGACGCGAGAGATCGACCACGCGTCCCGTCTGCCTCCGTCCGTCGATCAACAGGAAGAGCCGCTCTGCATGGGCCAGGTCCTGGGGCGAGGCGTCGGTGTGCTGCTGCCGATAGGCGTCGAAGTGGCCGACGCGTTCGAAGATGCTCGTCGGTTCGACGACATCGGCGTCGAGCGTCTGCCATTCATCGACCATGCGGAGGCCGTCCATGAGGATCTGCTCGGCCGGCATCAGCCGCGCCGAAGACCGCTGATGCGACAGCGGCTGTGCGTCGAAGTGGAACGAGCCGCTGCTCCAGCGCAGCAGCTCGAAGACGGTGTCGCGGGTGACGAGGTCGAGGGTGTCCTCGAGCGGTTCCGGCGCCAGTTCCCCGGTTTCGAGGATCACGTCCGTCAAGCGGACGCCTCGCTCCTGGATGTCGCGTTCGATCTCGAGCAGACGCTCGGGCGTGAGGATGCCGGTCCGGACGAGCATCTCGCCGAGTCCGGCTTCCTCGTAGGCCCCGGCGGATTCGCCCCAGACGACCGCGCCGCCCTCGAACGCGATGCGGATCCTGGCGTCATCGCCGTTGATGTCGAGGATGCCGGTCTTGCGCTGCTGGCCGATCAACTGAAAGACCTCGCCGATCCCGAAGTCCCGCAGGTTTCCATGCAGCGCGACCGACATCAGCTGCGCTCCTGGAGCGCCAGACTGGCCGTGAGGATGACCGCGTAGGCGCCGAGGGAGAGCGCCGCGCCGATCACGCGGACCGTTTCGGACAGCGTCCCCAGCGCCAGCGGATCCGGTATCCGGGACAGATCCATCCACAACAGCGACATCGCCAGTGCGAACAGGCTCGCGCCGATCCAACCGAGCAGGGGATGGCCACGGACGACACCGGCCGCTCCGGGCACGAGCCAGGCGAAGATTTCCCGCGCCCGATCGAAGCGCGCCTGCCGTGCCCGGATCTCGGCGAGCTTCTCCATGCGCGAGGACGAGTCCCCGCCGCGGT
>Ga0114931_10000257_pt1 | contig 62175 bp, 67 predicted proteins | sample 2SBtaG_FD_89579 | JGI IMG/M metagenome (GOLD analysis project Ga0114931, IMG submission 89579) | Deep subsurface microbial communities from Kolumbo volcano to uncover new lineages of life (NeLLi) - 2SBTROV14_V59a metaG | ecosystem: Environmental > Aquatic > Marine > Volcanic | place: Kolumbo... | reverse complement strand
TGATTCAAAAATTAAACGTATTGAAAACGATCTCAACAATAGACCGAGGAAGTGCTTGAATTTTCTAACCCCGGCTGAATTCTTCGGTAAACTATGTGGTGCACTTCCAGATTGAATCTAGTGGTTTAACAAACATTAGAGGATAATAAATTGTCGGATCTGATATATATAAATGGGAAAAGGGTATATGATGAGCTACCGCTCCGCTCGCTCTTTTATGGCGAGGGGGTGTTTGAGACCTTTCGTTATAAATCGGGGCTTCCCGTACATTTCGATAAGCATATGAGGCGGCTGGAAGAAGGGGCGGGGGTTTTATATATGGAAATGCCTGATAAAGGTTATATAAAGGGTTTAATAGATCAGGCTGTAAGGAAGTCAGGTCTTTCAGACCTATATGTTAAACTGTGCATATTGTCTGAGGGGCGTAATTCATTTTATGAAAATTCTCAAGGATCACAGGTGCTTATACTCTCAAAAGAATATCAGAGGCCCAAAGACGCTATCAAAGCCGGTATTTGCTCGTTTAATAGGAATTCAAGCTCCCCGATAGTCAAGATTAAATCCTTCAATTACCTGGAAAATATCATTGCAAGGCGTGAAGCTATGGTAAAAGGGCTTAACGAAGCCTTATTTCATAACGAGCAAGGTAATCTAACTGAGGGGAGCGCCGGTAATATATTCTGGTATAAAACAGGAACGCTCTATACCCCGTCTATTGAATGCGGGATTCTTCCTGGGACGACAAGAGAGGTATTGCTTGAGATAAGGGGCAAGCTCAGTCTTGAGATTGAAGAGGGCGGGTACCCTTTAGAGGAGCTCATAGGCTCTGAGTTCGCATTTTTCACTAACTCTCTTATGGGATCGGTACCTATTTCTCAAATTGATAATCAAATGATTCCTATGAATAACCCAGTTTATACGATGATCCAGAGAGCGTTAAGAGCTGAATTAGGATGGATATAACTCTACGAATTCCACATACATATAAATATTTATGCCAACTCCCTGTAATTAAAGAAAAAATAAAAAGTGGAAGAATTGTGGATAAAATATCATCCATAACCCCCAGGAACTCTCTAACCGCCTGCCATTATTGGTAAATATACCTTAGCGCGGTCTTAATAAATGTGGGAAAATTTATCCACAAGTGTGGATGTTTCACGTGAAACATATGAGTCGGATTATTTCCCGACGCAGAACTTGCTGAATATCCTGCCCAGTACATCTTCTGATGTAACCTCTCCTGTTATCTCTCCGAGGGAATTTAGGGCAACCCTTAGATCTAGGGCTGAAAATTCTGGAGATTCCCCGGATTGAAATGTTTTAAGAAAAGCCTTCAGGCTTTCTAGGGAATTCTCAAGAGCGCTCTTGTGTCTAAACTCTGTTAAGATAATCTCGCCTTCTCTTGAGTGATTTTCGCGGTTGATCAGAGAATTCCGTATAATGTCTTTAAGCTCTTCGATGCCTGTGTTTTTCTTTGCTGAAGTCCGGGCTATTCTTTCTCTTGGAATGTACTCCGCAAGGTCTTCTTCTGAAACATTATGACTCAAATCGGTTTTATTTATGACTAAGACAGCGTTTTTATCTTGTATTTCGTTTAGAACCTCTATATCGTCCTTGTCAAGGACCGAGCTTCCGTCAATAACCGCTATCAGCAGCTCACCCTCACTCGCCTTCTTCTTCGCAAGCTCGATCCCTGTTTTCTCTATGTGGTCAGCTGCCGCCCTTATGCCTGCAGTGTCGATGAGCTTTAACGGGATACCCCTTATATCAATGCTCTCCTCTATGAAATCGCGTGTAGTCCCCGGATGATGGCTTACTATAGCCCTCTCCCTCATTAACATGCTGTTCAACAGGCTCGATTTTCCCACGTTGGGCTTCCCGAGTATGGTTGTAATCACTCCATACTTCAATATCCTGCCCTCGTCGTATGTCGCCAATAGCTTGCATATTTCGGAGATCAGCCTCTGTGTTCTAGATACTATGTCCTTCGCTGCTATCGGATCTATACCCTCCTCGGGGAAGTCGACCTGGGACTCTATCTCCGCCAGGAGGTCGAGCACGATGTCCTTATAGGCGATGATTTTCTCAGATAGGATACCTTCCAGTTGCATCTCGGCCTGCTTTAAGCCCTCCTCGGTCTGGGCTTTAATGACGTCAGATACGGCTTCAGCCTGAGTCAGGTCGATTTTTCCATTTAAAAACGCTCTTAAGGAAAATTCCCCCGGGTCAGCAGGCCTCGCTCCATGCGTAAATAATAGCTCAAGTATCTTTTTCGGTACCAGGCAGCCTCCGTGCGAGTGAATTTCCGCGACGTCCTCGCCGGTGTAGGAGTTCGGAGCTTTCATAAGTACGCATAGTACTTCGTCAACTGTAGAGCCTGAGTCGGGGTCCTCGATACATCCGTGGTAAAGGCGGCGGGAATCCATTTTATAGGAGCCGATCTTGGTGTCGCTTTTGAATATTTTGTGAATAATATCCGGTACTTGCGGGCCACTTATGCGTATTACGGCTATCCCGCCTTCTCCCTGGGCAGTTGCGATTGCAGCAATTGTGTCCTTGTCATGATGTATGTTCGGAGTCATCGCGCTCTTCACTTAAAAGTTCTGATTAGAACTATTATATAGAATTTCTGTGAATTTTCTAAGTAAAGGGATTAAAATGCCAGATAAACTGACTCGTTTTGTCTATACGGATTCTGACAAGGAGCGTTTGGAATACTGCTTTCATATAGGTTTATTCATGCTATTTAATCGGTATTTATCAGATTTGAAAGAAAAATCCTATATTTTTCTTATGCTCCGGCTTCTTCCTTCTCGTTCATAGCGGCCAGGGTATCCATAGCTATGCTCGTATGCGCGTAACATGCTCCGGCAGACATTACCATTGCCACATTAATTGCTTCGGCAATTTGCCCTTTTCTGTATCCTGCGCTTCTGGCGTCTTTTACACAGCCCCTTATGCAGTACGGGCATTTTGTCATATGTGCGCACGCAAGTCCTACCAAGCCGCGTTTAAAATCCTTCGTAAGCGCCCCGTCGGCGAATACTTTTTTTGTATAGTCTTTAAATGCCCGGGAATTGTCTCCGCTGCACTCATGGAACTCGTTTACTTCCTTAAGGATATTTTTCTTGAAGAAATGCCCGTCAGTAAGAGGAATATCGTTATCAAGCGCGTCATGAGCCTCAAATGCGATACTCGAGAATGCAAAGGAGCCGCCCATAGCAAAACGCATTGCTACATATATAGACTCTACGATCTGCCCGTCGGTGGCCCCGCTGTTTTTAGAGGCCCTTACTCTTGACCTTATGCAGTAAGGACAGGAAGTTATGTGCGCTCCCGCTACAGCAATGAGCTCTTTTTCCATCTTGCTCAATGCGCCGTCTTTAAATACTCCGTCATGATAAGCTCTCCATGCTTGGTGCAGCTCCGGGTTAATATCATTAAAGAGCACCATATCCTTGGATATATTAGTTTTAAAAAGATATTCTGACATTTAATGCCTCCTTATGGCGTTTGCCATATTTACGCCGGCTTTAGTAATTTTAAAATGGTTTTGCTTCCCTGGCTGAGCGGTTGTAAAGATCTCTGAGTCTTCGCAATCAATATTGCCCCTTCCAGGTGTGAAAGGATTAACTGAGAAATGGTTTTAGGCGAAAGATCACTGCGAAACTCCTTCTTCCTAATCCCCTCTTTAATGCATCCCTCTATAATTTGTTGCCAATGCTCAAAAAACTCGGAAAGCCTGAGCCTGAAATTTTCGTTACTGTCACTCATCTCCAGGGCAAGGTTCCCGAAAGGGCAGCCTCTTCTGCAATCAAGGCCTCTATGATAATTTATGACTTCTTTATAGTATTTTTTTAACCGTTTCTCCGGTGATACGGACTCGTTGCCAATAGTGTTTGAGAGGAATTTGATTTCGTAATCCTCAATTCTTTTTTCCAGTATTAAGAGCCCGAGCTCTTCTTTTGATTTAAAATGATAGTAGAAATTGCTTTTAGTTACGCCGGTATTTATTAAAAGATCGTCTACAGAAGTATTGTCATATCCTTTTAAATGAAACAGGTCTCGTGCGCTTTCCAGGATTTTTTCTTTGCTCGTGCTCATTGCTTCATTCCATTTTCAGCATTAGGACTGACCAGTCGGTTCTAAATGTATATGTATTAATCTTAGCTGTCAAGCCAGGGGCTGTTCTTTTTCCAAATAGAAGAGTAAACATATAAGGCTATATCAGATGCGTATGGAAAGCCATTATAGCATAAAGCTGTATTTGGGAAGCGTTTAACGGAAGTAATGCGGGATTACTCATCCTCGTCTTTAGTCTTTTTCTGCGCTTAATTAAAGAAAGGGAGTAAGACTTTTCATAAAACATCAAAGCTGATTCTGAGTGGAGACCCAGGGTAGAAACCCGATAAGCTGTCTTTTAGATTCTTTTCCTGTATAAGCACCTTAAAAAGATTCCCCATAGACCCAGGCAGAAAGAGGTTTTTTACGGAAGCTCGCTTTTTCTCTACAGATTCCTCGGTACTTTGAGACATTTTCTCTAGCACTTCCAGAATCCCCCAATCTACCAAAAACTGTCCTTGTGTGGTGTATTTAATCTTCTTTAATTTAAGGGACGCCCCCTCGCTTATAAGATTACTAAAGTCTATGTGCGCTGTAATATCCTGCTTACCTATTTCCGTATAAGGGGTTTCGTTTATAGTGTGGTCTTTCATGCATTTATAAGTGCCGTTCATTCTCGAGGGATTGTAAAGCTCGGGGGCTCGGTAGCCGTAGTCTATTGTGAGCAAAAGTCCTTTATTCAGGATGCGGGATATTTGAGCAATCTTTCTCCCGGCCCGGAGATTAATTTCCATCTGTTGCCCTTCCTCAAACTCAAGAGCGTATTCCCCTATATATTCTTTGAGCCCTCTTGTGCTGAGCTCGCCCACAGTCTCGATAAAATTATTGTCATCTAAAGAAACATAGATCTCGCGGAGTTCTCCCTGTTCGATTACCGCTCTGTGAAACGGGATCGAGTCAAAGAGCTCGTTTGATATGACGACGCCCTCTACACACTCATTTTCTATTTCAGAAAGTGAGTTAATGAACCTGAGCTTTTCTATATGATCATTAAGAGCCTCACGGGCTGTCTCGATTAGCGCTGGGCTCATTTCTACAGATATATACTCGAGTCTTTCATATAGAGCAGCGTTTTTTCTCTTGAGGGCATAGAGTATGTCTCGTGCAAGAGTTCCGTTGCCCGAGCCAATCTCCACTATCGTCGGTACTGGTGCGTTTATATAAGAAAAGCCCTTCAAAATAAAATTGGAGATAACTTCACCGAATGCGGAATGCACGTAGGGGCTTGTATAGAAGTCGCCGCGGCGGCCTATGCTCACATTTCCCGAGGTGTAGTAGCCGTACTCCCGGTGGTAGAGGGCAAAGTCCATGAAATTCTCAAATGTGATAGGCCCCGTATCCCTTATCCCGGATTTTATGATCTCTGTTAATTCGCTCATCTTAGTTAATTGTGGTTGCCTGGTCTTTTTATTTATCCGAACTAAAGTAAATTATATCAGACCCAGGTGATATGGGGACAGAGGCGAGCGTTTTCGTGCGATGCCTGTGGGGGCGGCGAGTGAATGTTTTTTATGAGCGAGAGCAGGATAGAGCTAAGCTTAATAGATGCATGGTATTGTCCTGATTTCTTAAGGTTATTGGACAAGCGGATACTATGATATCTATCAGAAAATATATAAAGGCGTTTATTTTTTTTCTCCTAGTAATATTGTTTCTCGGGGTTTCCTACATTGTCGATCTGATCGTAGGCGACAAGAGGAAAAAGCTCGGGTACTTCTCAAAAATCGCCTCTTTTATGTCAAAACTCGCTCTTATAATTCTAGGAGTGCGGGTTAAAATAAAAAACCTGAATAAATTGGCCCGGAAGAGGGAAAACTATTTAATCGTATCGAACCACCTCTCGTATATGGACATCTTAGTTATATGTACAATCGTGCCCTCTGTTTTTATTGCGAATTCCGAGCTCAAGGAGCAGTTCCCTTTGGGTGCTGTTACCAAGTATTCAGGAGGAGTTTTTATAGAGCGGAGAAACAGGGCCAGTCTCCTTAAAGATATTGATAATATAAAAGATATTCTCAACATGGGGCTCGATATGGTGCTCTTTCCCGAAGCGACTACTTCTGACGGGGAGAAGATTTTAAAATTCAGGATGCCGTTTTTAACGTCAGCAATCCAAAGTAATGTGAACATACAGCCGATATGTATTAAATACAGGGAGTTAAACGGCTCGGATATTACAGCCTCGAACAAGCACATTGTTTACTTTTACGAGGGGATCGGATTCTTCGACCATTTTTTCAGGCTTCTCGAGCAAAAATCGATCTCAGTCGAAGTACAGGAGCTGGAGACAATAGAGGTAAGCCCCGAGAGCTCTAGGAAGGAAGTGAGCGCTCTTGCATACAAGAGAATTAGCGATGCTTACTTCCAACATAGCGTAGATATTTAAATTGATTATCTAATTGTAACTATATGTGGCATCTGCAATTCTATTTAAGTACTATTAGCACAATGAAGTGTTGATATATGTCTTGCCCTGGAAGCGTACGTTAGTTATGATAAAAACTCCCTCAGATGGAGGTTTGGGTGAATAAAATTAGAAATGGGGCCAGGGAGTTAATCACAGGAGAACCCTATATGGATATTAAATGGTCTAAGAGGATCGAAGAGCTGCCGCCTTATCTGTTTGCCGAGATAGACGCCAAAAAGAACGAGATGCTGAAAAAGGGCGTTGACGTTATAGATCTTGGTGTAGGCGATCCCGACATACCCACACCATCAAATATCATAGATGCATTAAAAGAAGCAGCGGACGATCCTGAAAACCACCGCTACCCTTCATATCAGGGAATGCTCCCCTTCCGTCAAGCCGTGGCTGATTGGTATAAGGTGCGATTCGGCGTTGAGCTTGACCCTGAGAACGAAGTTGTAGCACTCATAGGCTCAAAGGAGGGTATTGCTCATACTCCTCTCGCTTTTATAAATCCGGGTGAGGTGGGTCTTTTCACCGACCCTGGATACCCTGTGTATACTACTTCGATCAGTTTTGCAGACGGAGTGCCGGTGAGCGTTCCGTTGTATAAAGAAAACGATTTCCTCCCGGATCTAAAGACGGTACCTGAAAGCACCTTACGTAAGAGTAAACTTATGTTTCTCAATTATCCGAACAATCCTACAACCGCCGTGGCCGATAAGGCATTTTTCGAGGAAGCCGTGGAGTTTGCGATATCTAATAATATACTTATATGCCACGATGCCGCGTACACTGAAATTGCGTTCGACGGGTACGTTCCGCCGAGCTTTCTCGAGGTGGACGGTGCCAAGGAGTGCGCTATTGAGTTTCATTCCCTTTCGAAGACCTTTAATATGACCGGGTGGAGGATCGGGTTTGCCGTAGGCAATAAAAAGGCAATAGGGGGCCTCGGCAAGATTAAGACAAATATAGACTCCGGCGCTTTTCAAGCTGTTCAGCATGCGGGTATCGAGGCGCTTAAGAACCACACGCTTGGGCTCGATGACAGAAGGAGGATTTTTCAGGAGAGGCGGGATATATTCTGTAAAGGTCTTGACGAGATCGGTCTTGCATATACTAAGCCCAAGGCAACCTTTTACGTATGGTTTTCAGTCCCCGAGGGGATGGGCTCAAAAGAGTTTTCATCCAAACTCCTTGAAGGAGCGGGTATAGTAGTAACGCCTGGAAACGGGTTTGGGGATACAGGCGAGGGTTATGCCCGCGTCTCTACTACATTCAGCACTGAGAGAATTGTCCAGGCCGTGGAGAGGCTTAAACAAGTGAAATTCTAATCATGGGGACAGAGGCGAGCGTTTCACAGCGATGCCGGGGCAGGAATAAAATAAGAAGACAGAGGCGAGCGCTTCACAGCGATGCCGGGGTATAATATAAAAAGTGGAATACTTTCTTTTATCCTCTAAAATTGTAGTTACCGTTATTTATTCTCTGGCTCTTACGTTCCTGTGTGTTTTCGGCATTCACCGCTATTATCTGACGAACCTTTACAGCAAGAACAAGAGCAAGCTGCCCAAGCCTAAAGGCAAGTTCGATAAACACCCGCTCGTAACCGTACAGCTCCCAGTGTATAACGAGATGTATGTCGTTGAGAGGCTTATATCGGCTGTCTGCGATATCGACTACCCAAAGGAGCTTATGGAGATACAGGTCCTTGACGACTCCACGGACCATACGACAAGGATAGTCAGGAGGTGCGTGAACAAATACAAGGAGCTTGGTTTTAAAATCAGCGTTGTTCACAGAGAGAACAGAGAGGGGTTTAAGGCGGGGGCTCTTAGTGCGGGGTTAAAGCACACAAGCGGGGAGTTCGTGGCTATATTCGATGCTGATTTTATTCCCCCCAAAGACTTTCTTAAAAAAACCGTCGACTACTTTACAGACGAGCAGGTCGGTATGGTGCAGGTCCGCTGGGGACACCTGAACATCGATTATTCACTCCTTACTAAAGTTCAGTCGATACTGCTCGACGGGCATTTTATGATAGAGCAGACCGCACGCTACAACGCAGGGCTGTTCTTCAACTTTAACGGCACTGCGGGGGTTCTCAGGAAAAAATGTATAGAGACCTCGGGCGGCTGGCAGCACGATACGCTGACCGAAGACCTTGACCTTAGCTACAGAGCCCAGCTTTCAGGCTGGAAGCTGGTATATCTAAAAGACGTCATAGCGGACGCTGAGCTCCCCGTAGATATGAATGCTTTTAAGTCACAGCAGCACCGCTGGGCAAAGGGCGGCGTGCAGACAGCCATAAAGCTCATTCCCCGGATATTCTCAAGGAAAGACCTGCCGCTTAAAGTTAAGGCCGAGGCGTTTTTCCATCTGTTCGGCAATATTTCATACTTATTACTTCTAATGCTTTTATTATTAATGTTCCCGATGGGCTATTTCTGGGAGTCGGTCGGCTGGGAGAAAGTGGTGGTGCTTAACCTGTTCGCCATATCTGCGGGCACGCTGAGCTTTTTCAGGTTCTACGTGATTACAGTGACTGAGGTACACGGGAAAGATTGGCTCAAGTACATAGCGTACGTTCCTGTTGCGATATCGGTTGGCGTTGGTATGGCTATCAATAACTCAAAAGCGGTCATGGGCGCGCTGCTCGGCAAACACTCTGAGTTTGTGAGGACTCCTAAATTTGCTGTAACTACCAAGCAGGACCCCTGGCGCATGCATCACTATGCTTCCACAAAGGAAATTACCGCAATTATAGAGCTTACTCTCGGGGTGCTGTTCTTTTTGCAGACTATATATGCGATATATGTGGGTTACATCGGCTGGATACCGTTTCTCATTCTCATCCAGTTTGGGTTCATGTACACAGGGTTCTTATCTATCTTCCATAGCTCTGGGAAGAAGCGCTCGACCGAGCCTGTAGGCCCGATCCTCGCCGAGCGAGCGTTTCAGAGGGAAAAGGACTATTAGGAAGCCAATTGGAGCACTTTATTCGCTCTTTTTGCGCATGTGTCTCGGAGGATATAATTTTTCGCATAAATAGAGCACCTTACGAGTGATATTATTCCACGGGTTTGACATTTGAGTTAATTTAAATCCATACTACTGTCTCGTAACAAATCCACCGGGTTTTCTATATCAATATGAGGATATGCACGCTTGCAAGCGGGAGTTCAGGGAACTCTCTTTTAATCGAGACCGAAGAGACAAAGATACTTGTCGACGCGGGTATAAGTCTGAGACAGATAAAGCTCAGGCTGGCACAGCTGGATGTGGAAGTAGAAGATATTGACGCCGTTATAGTGACCCATGAGCACTCAGATCATACGGCTTCGCTACCGCGGCTCAAGATTCCGGTTCACGTAGTCTCCACGACTTCGCATTTATGGAAAGACAAGCTTTACAGTATGGTTGAGTTTGCAAGCGATTGCGCTTTTTCAATAAGAGATCTAATGGTAACGCCCTTTTCCGTGCCTCATGACGCTCTTGACCCTGTGGGGTTTACGGTCGAGTCCCAAAGCGGCGAGAAGCTGGGGCTTGTAACGGATATAGGGTCGGTGACAGGGCTTGTGAAGGAGAGGCTTAAGGGCTGTAATATACTTGTGATCGAGTTTAATCACTGCAGCGATATATTGCTTTACAGCCACTACCCCTGGGACTTAAAACAGAGGATAAAGGGGAGGCTCGGGCATCTCTCTAACATTCAGGGGGCTGAGCTCATTCAAACTCTCCTGCACGGGGGGCTTAAGCACGTGGTGCTGGCGCACCTGAGTCAGGTGAATAATAAGCCCGAGGCTGCGTTTAAGGCTGCAAGAGAAGCGCTTACGCGTTTTGGCGCAGAGAATGATGTAGGAGTAACTGTTGCACCCAGAAAAACTATAGGAGAGGTTCTGGCGATTTGATAAAGAGATATTCTAGACCCGAAATGACAGCCATATGGAGCGATCAGTCAAAGTACGAGAATTGGCTCAAGGTCGAACTCGCTGTGTGTGAGGCTTGGGCAAAGGAAGGGCGTATTCCAGTTGAAGCTGTCTCGGTGATAAAAGAGAAAGCAGGCTTTGACGTAGACAGGATTAACGAGCTTGAAAAAGAGCTTAAGCACGATGTTATTGCGTTTCTCACTTCGGTCTCGGAGCACGTGGGTGAGGAGTCAAGGTTTATACACTTGGGGCTTACTTCTTCAGACGTGCTCGACACAGCGTTTGCGCTATAGCTAAGAGACTCTTCGGTGATATTAATCGATGATATAAAAAAGGTGCTCGAAGTGCTGAAGCGCCGGGCCTTTGAGCACAAAGGTACTCCGATGATCGGGAGGACTCACGGAATTCATGCAGAGCCCAAAACGCTCGGACTTGTCTTTACGCTTTGGTACGATGAGATGCGTAGAAACCTCGCACGTATGGAAAAAGCCAAGGAGATAATAAGCATAGGTAAGGTCTCGGGCGCCGTGGGCACGTTTGCAAACGTTACGCCTGAAGTCGAAGAGGAAGCGTGTAGGATTTTGGGCATAAAGCCCGCAAGCATTTCCACTCAAATAGTACAGCGTGATATCCATGCCGAATTCTTCCTCACTTTATCGATCATCGCTTCGACCATTGAGAAAATAGCCGTAGAGATAAGACACTTTCAGAGAACCGAGGTGCTCGAACTCGAAGAGCCCTTCAGTAAAGGCCAAAAGGGCTCCTCGGCCATGCCCCACAAGCGTAACCCCGTACTGTCCGAAAACCTCTGCGGGCTCTCGAGATTGGTGCGCTCCTACGCAGTTTCGGCGCTTGAGAATATCCCACTCTGGCACGAGCGCGATATAAGCCACTCTTCTGTGGAAAGGGTAATCGGCCCTGACGGTACGATACTGCTTGATTTCATGCTTTCCCGGCTCACTTATCTCCTGGACGGGCTTCAGATATATCCTGAGAACTTGGAAAAAAACATATGGCGGACCGGGGGACTCGTGTTCTCGCAGAAGGTGCTTCTTAAGCTCGTGGACAAAGGGTTCTCGAGGGAAGACGCTTATGCTGCGGTGCAGAGGAACGCTATGAGGACCTGGGAGGAAAAAGAGGATTTTAAGGAGCTTCTCCTTAAGGACCCCCAGGTTTCGGGGGCAATTACGCCTGAAGAGCTTGAGGAGTGCTTTAACGTAAAGGCCGATCTGAAGAATATAGATGTCATATATGAAAGGGTATTTTCCTAAGCCTGAATGTCCGTCTCCGTCTTCTTATTTTATACCTGCCCCGGCATCGCTGTTCTAATTTTATCCTGCTCTCGTTCATAAAAGATATTCACTTGCCGCCCCCAGCCTCTGTCCCCACTATTCGGTTGCTTTGTAAACATTCAGTGGTATAGTTTTAGCTAACAAAAGTTAGGAGGTAAGTAATGAGATTTAGACTATTTGGAGTGGCACTACTAGTTCTTACGTTATTTACGATTGGAATTACTATACCGGCTTCTGCGATGTCTGCGGACGAGTCTGCAAGGCTGGTAAAGTTTTTTCAAAACCGCTTCGGGACCAACATGCCTCCCGGAACGGAGATAACCGTTGAAGCCGATAAGACTAGCGCGTTAAAAGGTTTGCAGACCGGTAAATTTGTAATCAAAACCGCTGACGGCCAGACCCAGGACGTAGCATTCGTAGCCAGTGAAGACGGAAAGTATGTACTGGTCGGGAGCCTTGGAGACACTAAAACATTTAAGGACACACCTATTAAGGGTCTTAAAAAGGGGTCTATCCCTATGGCCCGCGGCGAATTCCCGGTATTCATATCCGCTGACGGTCAGCACATGATTGTGGGTAATGAGATTATATCGATAAAGGAATTCAAAGAATCAAAGCTCGCCGGACTTAAGGAAGGCACGTTCAATATGGGTAACCGTGAAGTGCCGATATTCGTAAGCAGCTCCGGACAGTATCTGATACTCGACGTTACCGGCGGAGGGATTTACGACTCTACAATAGACCCTCATAAAGAGACGATGGAAAAGATATCGCTTGAGAACATTCCGACCAAAGGCGCCGAAGGGGCCACTGTTACGGTGGTTGAATACTCTGATTTCCAGTGTCCGTTCTGTAAGCGCGGAAAAGACATGCTGCCTGAGATTCTGAAAACATACGACGGTAAGATTAAACTTGCATACAAACAGCTTCCTCTGAGAAACCATAACTGGGCAAGGCTGGCTGCCATAGCTTCCATTTGCGTTTATCAGCAGGGTAACGATAAGTTCTGGGAATTCCACGATTTGCTGTTCGATAATCAAAAAGAGATAAATCCTGAAAATTCAGAAGAGATATTCAAAGGATATGCAAAAGACCTTGGGCTCGACCCCAAGAAATTCGATGCCTGTTTAGTTGATGAAAAAGTAGCGGCTAGAGTAGACAGCGAGATTGAAGAAGCCATTTCGATCGGCGTTCAATCCACACCTACTTTCGTAGTAAACGGCATGATAGTGCAGGGCGCAAATCCTGACGGTCTGAAATCAGCAATAGATTTGAAGCTATCTGAAGGTTCCTAATACGTTCCTCCGGACGCTCAAACTGCACCTCATCCCAAAAGGATTATTAGATTATGATTATTCGGCAGTTCCTTGGGGTAAGGTGCAGTTTTTTATATCTGTAGTTTGTTTCTCATGCTTAGTAAGCGAAAACAGCTATGAAATGTCCGAATTGCGGATTCAACAGCTTTGATTACTTAGAAGAGTGCAAAAAATGCAAGCTACCCCTGAATCCGTCCCGGGAATATAAATCCCTTTATAAGAAAGTCCCCAGGAAAGTCCATAGGAAAGCAGTTGCGGGCTCGGTGAATCCCGGCGAAACAAAGGTGGAAAAGACTGTGGGTTATAGGGGTCATGGAAAGGGGGCCGGAGAATCGGCCGTATCGGAGGATATCCTTAATAATTCACAAAGCTCGACTGTCGATAACGAAGCAGATTTAGCACAAGGCTTTCCGCAATACTATAAGCGAGGACAGGGGCGAGCGCTTCCGAGCGACGACGGTGGGGGCGGGCCGGAGCACGAAGTGCGATCGGGGGGTATAAAACCAAGAGGACAGGGGCGAGCGCTTCCGAGCGACGCCGGGGAGTTAAATTCCAGTGAGTCACTCCGCAGCGCTCAGGATGAAAGCGCTGAAACTCGAGCGCCGGAGCTTGGTTCAGACCCGGCGCTCCATGACGACTTTGGGCTGCGCTCACCCGACCCGATTTTATATTCTGAATCCCTGAGCCCCCTTAACGCAACTAATTTACCGGAAGTTCCTGATTCTAAGGAGGGTGCGGAATCTTACAGCATAGCAGGGCTTAAGCTCAGAGCGACCGCATTTGTAATCGATCTTGCAATTGTAGGTCTGATAGCTTATCTAGCGATCGGAGCCGCTTTTTTTATTATGAGTGATACGGTTATAGAGCCAAGAGAGCTCAGTAGAGTGTTTTTGCCAATATATGCACTTCTTTTTTTCCTGGCCTCCACGTATTTTGTATTCCTTCATTACTATGCGGGAAAGACACTCGGGAAAATGGCTGTCGGTATAAAGATAATAAGCTCAGAGGGAAGGGAGCTTGGACTCTGGGAGTCTTTTATGAGGTGGGTAGGGTATTATATCTCGGCTGTTTTTTTATTCGCAGGGTTCATTTGGCCGGTATTCGATCAGGACTCTCAAGCCTGGCACGATAAGATCGCAAGCACGTACGTAGTAGTAGGATAAGGCACATATGAAACCAATTGATATTTTAAATGAACGAATAAGTGAAAAGAACGAGGAGCTTGAGTCCTGGGTCACGGAGCAGACCGAGAAGGTGCTTGTGCCTCTGTACACCTCCGTGGATTTGAGAGTATCTGATTACAAGATTGCCCCCGTGGATACTAACGTATTCCCAGCCGGATTTAACAACCTATCTCAGAAATTCAGAGACCGTGCGTCAGAGCTCTTTAAGGGTTATATCATGAGGAAATATCCCAAGGTAAAGAGCATACTCATCATCCCCGAGATCAATACAAGAAACCAGTATTACTGGGAGAACATCTTAGTTCTCAAGTCGATTTTAGAAAAAGTTAACTACAAAGTGCAAGTGGGCATGGTGAGCGACGACTTCTATCACGACGAAATGAGCTTTAAGGCCTTAGACGGCAAAGAGGTCCTGGTTTATAAAGTTATAAAGGACGGACACCGTGTAGTGACTACTGCGGGCGATCCCGATCTTATATTAATAAATAACGATTTTTCGGATAAATGCCCTAAGACGCTAAGGGATATTATTCAGCCGGTAGAGCCCCCGGTTGAGATAGGCTGGCATACGAGACAAAAGAGCATTCATTTTAAGTTCTATAACAAGCTTGCGGGAGAGGTTGCGTCTATCCTGGACATCAATCCCGCTATCATCTCGATTAAGACCGTGCATGAAGAGGGGGTGAATTTCGACAGCCCCGAAGACCGCGAGCGGGCGGCTGCGCGCGTCGAGTCTATCTTGGACGAGCTTTCGGAAGAATACAAAAAGAGGGGAATCGATTACGATCCGTATCTTTTTCTTAAGAGTGACTCCGGGACTTACGGGATGGCTGTTATGAATGTTGCAGACGCAGAGAGTGTAAGAGCGCTTAACTCCGAGGGCAGAAAACGTATGAGGGTAAGTAAGGGCGGAAAGCCCGTAAGGGATATAGTGATTCAAGAGGGTATACCCACATCGCTCAAGCTGAGTTCAGGCGCCTCGGCCGAGCCTGTGATTTATCTTGTGGAAGCGCAGGCGGCAGGAGGGTTCCTGAGACTCAATCAATCCAAAAATACACTTGAGAACTTAAATACCAGAGGGATGGAATTTTCTGATATGTATTCGACGGAAGACCTATCGAATAATAACAACAGGGCGGTAATTACACCTGCCTACGAGCTCCTGGCCTGTGTGGCGAGTATTGCGACAGGCTACGAAATAGAAAAAATTCTGAAAGAAGGCGGCTGTCAGGAAGAGGTTCCTTAACTCACTTAAGAAGCGGCAATTCGTTTGGGATCTCATCATTATATCCCGCTAATCATGAGGTCCTCGAAGTGTGATTCCTTTGATCTCTCACTAACCCTCCTTCACCAAAGTAGGGAATAATAAAACACTACATCTGTCTACTTATTTTATACCCGCCACGGCATCGCTGTTCTAATTTTATCCTGCCCTCGTTCATAAAAGATATTCACTCGCCGCCCCCAGCCTCTGTCCCCATAACCCTATAGTCCCCCTGCGGAAGTGGCGCTCTTATGAATTCTACAAATACTCAAGCGATTTTTTATCTTGCTCTACTTCTTTTGACTTAGCGAGGTCCAGGGTGCGTTTTAATAGTACTGTGTAAATAGGCTTTCCGCCCAGGCCCTGCGCTACAATTGATGCAGTCATACAGGTAATAATCAGTGGAAGAATCAGCCAGTAATTCCCCGTCATTTCAATCGTCAGCACTATGCCGGTAAGTGGGGCTCTGACGGTTGCGCAGAAGAGCGCAGCCATGCCGGCTACTGCGAATATCTCGGGTCGCACTATAAGCTCGGGAAGTAAAAAATGGGCGAAGTGCCCGAACCACATTCCAAATAGCGTGCCCAGTGCAAGCATAGGGGCGAATATGCCGCCTGTAGCGCCCGAGCCGTAGCTTATCATTGTGGTCCCGAAACGCACTACAAAAAGCAATAGCAGTATCATCACAGGTATAGAGCCTGAAAGGGCTTTGGGTATGACTATGTAACCGCCGCCGATTGTGTCAGGATATAGAAATACCAGCACTCCGATCAATCCTCCTACGAAGATGCCCATATACGTATAGAGCCGCCCAGTAAGGTTAGTAAAGAAGTTAAGAGTCCATATGAGAAGTCTGTTGAATATAAAGCCGAAAATGCCGAATACAAAACCGAATATTAAAAATAACCATAGGGATGAGAGCGGGGGTCCAGCCAGCATGGACATATTTATATCGGGCTGCTGGCCCATAAGTATGCGGAGCACTATATCTGCAGATGCACAGGCAATGAGCACGGCCTGAACAGAGAGGAAGTTATATTTAAACTCGGGGCGCATTTCCTCGAATATGAAAAGAATACCGGCAAGCGGGGCGTTGAAGGCCGCTGCCAGTCCGCCGCCTGCGCCTGCTGCAATGAGTGTATGTGTGTCGTCCTTACCAAGCTTTGTGTAGTCCGATACCATCTGCCCCAGGTTACCGCCCATCTGTATAGTCGGGCCTTCACGGCCCATTACCATTCCGCTTCCGAGTGATAATAGGCCTGAAACGAACTTTACCGGAAGCACCCTTTTCCACCTGACAGGTCTAACGTCGTCGAGAGCGCCTTCCATTTCTTGGACACCGCTCCCTCCGGTCTCAGGTGCAAGCTTGCGGACCAGCAGCAGGGCAAGGAAGACCATAACCGCTGAAAGCGCAATAGATGCTATAAGCGGCAAAACAGGAATACCTGAAATAAGACCCATCAGGGCGTCTTTCAGTTCGGCGAATCTGGCGAGGGCAATTTGAAAGATGCCTCCCACAAAGCCTGTCAGGCCTCCTACCAGAACGGCCCAGAGAAGTATCGGGCTGTTTCGCTTCTCGGTCTCTAGGAATCTTCTGACCACTTTGCCTACGTTAGTTGAATCATTAGGTGTTTTTGAGTGGAATTTCATCCATCGCTCCAATTTAATTAACCGCCGCTGACAAAACTAATATTCTATAAGAATATATTCAGAATCCGATGTGCGATGCGAGTATTATCTTTATAATCTAAATTTAGCTCAATATCAATATAGAGAAAGGAATTATATTATCCGAGCCCTATTATGAGGAGCAGATAAGTCTGTTAGTGGCCCCAAAGGTACTATACCGGTGGGGTTGATCGACCTGTGGCTCTTAAAGTAGTGTTCTTTTATATGCGTGAAATTCACAGTTTCCTCTACACCCGGGACCTGATATAGCTCGCGGAGGTAGTGGGACAGGTTTGGGTAGTCTTCAATACGGCGGAGGTTGCATTTAAAGTGTGTGTGATATACGAGATCAAATCTCAGAAGCGTGGTAAAAAGCCGCCAGTCCGCCTCGGTCAGCCTTTCACCCGCAAGGTATCTCTTCCCTGAAAGCCTTTCATCGAGTGCGGCCAGGGTATTGAATAATGCGTGAAACGCCTCCTCATAAGTCTCCTGGGTGGTTGCGAAGCCGCACCTGTATACGCCATTATTTACGTTTTTGTATACAATATCCTTAATCTCGTCTATTTCTTTCCTGAGCTCCTTGGAATAGAAGTCCAAGTCCGGGTCCCCGAATTCGTTGAATTCCGAGTTTAGCATACGGATAATTTTCGAGGATTCGTTATTTACAATTTTTTCGTTTCGTTTGTCCCATAATACCGGCACTGTTACCCTGCCGGTGTAATCCGGCTCGACCGCCGTGTATATCTGATGAAGATAACGAGCGCCGTTTACTGTATCGGGCACTGAGCCCGGGTAGTCTGAGAATTCCCACCCCTGTGTACCCATCAAAGGGTCTACTATTGAGACGGAAATTACGTCTTCGAGCTTCTTAAGCTTTCTGAATATTAAAGTCCTGTGCGCCCAGGGGCAGGCATAACTCACATACAGGTGGTAACGGCCGGGCTCGGCCTTTAACCCCGATGAACCGTCTGCGGTAACGTAGTCTCTGAACGTAGCCTTCTGCCTTACAAAACGTCCGTCCGAGGACTTTGTATCGTACCACTTATCCTGCCATTTACCGTTAATAAGAAGACCCATGTTTCAGTATGATCCTAGTAGTCCGTGACGTTTTTATACGCCAGGACTTTTGTGGGTGAGATTTTTACTGTGAATTCCCCTTCTGTGGAGTTACGCTTACCGAACTCTTCCGCCCGGTCTTCCCCCATATACCTGCCGCCGATACGTGTGGCCCAATGAAGGGCCTCTTCCCGGTTGTCTGAAGTCTCTGCCGTTCCTTCGATTGTGACGAACGAGTAGGGGGGAGCTTGATCATCAACAGTTATAGATACCCTAGGGTCCCGGAGCATATTCTTTGCTTTTACGGACGCTTCCCCCGTGTTGAATACTATTTTATCCCCGTCGAGCACAAACCATACGGGTACTACGTGGGGGCGTCCGTCTTCTCGAACCGTGGCGAGTTTCCCTGTTTTTGTCCCCCCGAGTAGAAACTCTGTGTATTCTTCTTTTGTCATTTGCTTCATTATCGCTTCCCCTTCATGATATTTGCCAGATCGTAAGTCACAACTATGTAATTATATGCGGTAATTATATGCGACCCATCACCATCCCTCTACCTCTTTCTTCGTTTTCGCTATCATCCCTAGCACATTCTCTCTCGCAGTGCCCCCGTAGGACTTCCTGCTCTCGATAGAGCCCTCAAGCGTAATGTACTCGAACAGGTCCTCTGTGAACTCCTTTGAGAACATCTGGAATTCCGAGATATGAAGGTTCAGCAGCTCTCTTCCCTTTTCTTCCGCGTAACCCACGATCTTGCCGGTGATTTCGTGAGACTGCCTGAAAGGCACTCCTTTCCGCGCCAGATAATCCGCAACATCTGTCGCCGTGATGAACCCGTCGTCTAGCGCTTTCTTCATATTGACGTGCTTAAACTCTATATTGCCCATCATCTCAAGCTGCACTTCGAGAGAGGCTTTTACCGTGTCCACGGTGTCGAACATAGGCTCCTTATCTTCCTGCATGTCTCTGTTGTATGAAAACGGAAGCCCTTTCATAACGGTAAGTATGGCCATAAGGTTCCCGTAAACGCGCCCCGTTTTGCCCCGTATAAGCTCTGCCATGTCGGGGTTTCTCTTCTGCGGCATTATGCTGGAACCCGTCGTAAACTCATCTCCCAGGTCCGCGAAATCAAACTCCTTTGTGCTCCAGAGCACAAGCTCTTCGCATATACGGCTCAGGTGGTTCATAAGGGTTGCCGATACTGAAATGAACTCCACTATAAAGTCCCTGTCGCTTACTGTGTCTACGCTGTTTTGAGTAATTTTCGGGAAATCCAGAGCTTTAGCGACGTGCTCCCTGTCAATAGGGAAAGTCGTGCCCGCTCCCGCTCCCGCTCCGAGCGGCATCACATTTACACGGTCCTGGCAGTCCAGATACCTCTCTCTGTCTCTCTTTAACATCTCAAAGAGCGCCAACAGGTGGTGGGAAAGGAGTATCGGCTGACCCCTTTGAAGGTGGGTGTAGAGCGGTATTACAGCGTCAATATTTTCCTCGGCCTGATAGGTTAAGCATTCGGCCAGTGCTTTTAATAGTGCGAGTATTTCATTTATCTCGTTTCTCAGATATAGGCGCATGTCGAGCGCAACCTGGTCGTTTCTGCTTCTTGCGGTGTGAATTTTTCCGCCGACTTCGCCGATTTTTTCTATAAGGCGTCTTTCGATATTCAGGTGTATATCCTCGAACTCTTCCTTGAATGGGAACTTGCCCGACTCTATCTCTTTTTTGATGCTGCCGAGCCCTTTCACAATTTTATTAGCTTCTTTCTGATCGATTATCCCTGTCTCAGCGAGCATCTCGACATGGGCTATGCTCCCCAGTATGTCTTCTCCATAGAGTCTCTTGTCGAAATCTATTGAAGCTGAAAAGCCCTCTGCAACTTTATGCGTATTTTTTTTGAAACGCCCTGCCCAAGGTTTCTTAATCAATATCTGTCTCCCGGTCTTTCCTGAATCTTACAATATATTACCAAGATTTTCCGGATCATCGAATTATAATGTTTAGAACTTTATCATTTTTAATGACATTGTGCACATTCGAGTAGTTAGTATTGGGATTGCCGCCAGACTTCGTTAAAACTACGTCGCGACGGGCGGCTCCTTCGAAGCCTCGTAATAACGCACACGTGCGGGCCCGGAATAAACACAAGTGCTAAGATTGCTTGTCTTAAGGATATAAGTACTGATAGGGCTTCTTCCATAGGTTTATGGTAGTTGAGCTGTGAGGAGAAGATGTTCCTTATTATTCCGACTTTATCAAGAACATATGTGACTCTGCCCGCTAGCAGCCCTAGAGTTTTAGGCACTCCGTACAATTTTCTAACACTGCCGCCTGTATCGCTCAGAAGAGTGAACGGGAGATCATAATAATCCGAGGGAAATTGCTTGTGTGACTCTACGGAGTCTGAGCTTATTCCTATTACCCGGGCATCATGAATATTGCTGAATTCATCGAAATTATCCCTATACGCTCACGCTTCTTTTGTGCATATGGCCGTATTATCTTTGGGATAGAAGTAAAGCACTATGGGGCTGAGCCCGATGTGGTCGCCGAGGGCAGTTATTTTTCCTTCTTCCGAAAGGAGACTCAACAGGGGGAGCTTTATCGCCTACTTTTATCTGGTCAGCTATTTGAGTAAATATCCTTAAGTGCGGGATTTAAAAATACGGTTCCGGCAGTCATACTCTATGGGTGTAAGTATAGAGATTGTAGTTAAATCCGCAATCGCGTTGCAGATAGCAATCCCGGGTAATTCGATCAATGAGAGGGGTGACACAAATGGAAGTATTTCAGTGCGTGAGCACGCTAAGCTCGATTAGGAGCTATGTAAGGAAAGATGCGCCGGAAGAGGTAGTTATGGAAGTGCTCGAGGCCGGCAGGCTTGCTCCGAGCGCTCATAACGAGCAGCCGTGGGAGTTTATCCTGGTGCGTGATAAATCTGTGCTTAGGGGGCTTGAAAGGTTTTGCTTGAGTGGAAAGTTCGTGTCGCAGGCAAGCTTCGCGGTCGTAGTCGTGAGCGATCCTTCCTCAAAATGGCATCAGATAGACGGTACGCGCGCAGTGCAGAACATGGTGCTCACTGCCTGGAGCCGTAAGCTCGGCTCTTGCTGGATTGGGAGGCTAGACAGGGAGGGCTTGAAGAAGTACCTGGGAATACCGCTGCACTTAAACGTGCTTACCGTGCTTCCTTTCGGGTATTTCGACGAGCGCCTCGGGGGAGGCGGAAAATTCAGAAAGAGTCCCGAGGAGGTGTTTCATTTAGACAGGTTCGGGAAGAGGGTTTAGGTTTGAGTGCTTAAAGCACTCTATGATCGAGGAGCGTGTACTGTGGTATAGAGGAGTCTTTGTCTCCGCAGCTTTTAATAATTTTTACAGCGTTCTTGTCCCGCCTGATTTTGATTCTTTGAGTTTTATTATCGGATTGCGAAAGAAAGTCGACTGTGTATTTCTTAGCATCTTTTTTCGAGTTGTTGAAGATAAATGCCGAAATTTCCGATACCCCGGTCTTTTCTCTCAAATAGTATTCCGCAGCCTGCACTTCGTTCTTGTGGCATGAGCGGCCCCGGTAGCTGGATATATTCACTTCCCCATTTTCATACTGCTTTATCAATTCCTCGGCGGCCTTACCTTCTCTGACGCGCCCGTAAACCAAGCCGTCCGGAAAGCATACGAAAGTAGACGCGAACCTATGCCCGCCTATATGGTTCGTTTCCCATGTCTGTGTGCCGTATTTGCCCCCGGCAATATCCAGATAAACAGGCATTCCTAACTTGCCGCAGCATCTGTCGTACTCACCGTTTGTGCAAAGGATAAAAATTTTCTCGTTTGAAATATGTTCTTCGGATTTTAGAATTTTCTTGATATTAAGCGACAGCAGATCCTTGTAATTGTTCAGTCTAAACTCGTATAGCCTGGGGTCGGTTTCATGGGATACGGCCAGATAGAATTTTAGCTGTTTATGCCGGTTCTCGTGTTTTTTTATCAGCTGAAGACGTGAATTGGGTAGGGCTTTGAGCTCTTTATTCAGAAAGGATTTTACGGCTTTTGGTATCTTGCTGTCTTTATACGCTTTTCCCGACCAGTGCCCTCTGTATTCGAGTAAGAACCACGCATCTACCCTAGGAGCCGTTCCATACATCGCCTCTTTGGATTCAAGAGAGCTTTTATAACAGGGCATGCGTTGGGCGAGCTTTTCAGTCAACAGTGTTTCCTTTTGAATGCGGGACTCTCATACGCGTTCTAAGACCGTGGCTGTGGCCATGCCGTGCCCGATGCACATAACCTGAAGCCCGATCGTGCCCTCAGAGCGTTCAAGCTCGTGAAGGAGTTTCGTCATGAGTACCGCTCCTGTGGCTCCCAAGGGGTGGCCGTGGGCGATTGCCCCGCCGTTAGGGTTTACTTTGTCCATATCGGGCTTTAGCTCCTTTGCCCACGCCAGTACGACGCAGGCAAAAGCCTCGTTAATCTCTATCACATCTATATCCTGAAGTGTAAGCCCTGCCCTCTTGAGGGCCCCTTTAGTCGCCGGTACGACTTCCATAAGCTGCATCTTCGGGTCGCCCCCCACTACTACTCGTGCCCGAAACCTTGCTCGCGGTCTAAAACCGTCGGAGAGGGCGGTTTCTTTGTTTGCGATCAATAAGACTCCGGCACCGTCTGATATCTGACTCGCGTTGGCTGCGGTTATAACGCCGTCTTCCCTGAAAATAGGTGATAGCCCGGACATTTTCTCAAGATCGGGCTTAAAGCGTATTCCCTCGTCGTAATCCAGCTTAAGCTTGTTCCCGTCTCTATCGAGCCCGTCTACCGGGATTATCTGGGTTTTAAAAACCCCCGATTCCGTAGCCTGGGCAGCCCTCATATGGCTTTGACAGCTGTACTGATCGAGCTTTTCTCTACTCAGGCCGTATTTCTCAGCGATAAGCTCTGCGGACTCTCCCTGATGGGGGAGCTCGTGCTTGTTAAATATAGCGGGGTTTAGGTTCTGGTATCCTCCTTCTATATCGGAAAACATAGGCACACGGGTCATGGATTCGACCCCGCCCGCTATTACATAATTGTGGTCTCCTGCGGCTATGGCCTGCGCAGCGAAGTGCACAGCCTGCTGGCTTGACCCGCACATACGGTTCAGAGTGGTGGCCGGTACCGATTCGGGGAGCTCCGAGAGCAGTACCGATAACCTTCCTATATTTGCTCCCTGCTCCCCGACCTGAGTCACGCAGCCCGTGATTACATCCTCTATATTAGAACCGCTTATGCAGGTTCGATTCAGCAGCCCCTCTATGGCCCGCGCGTAGAGCGCATCGGGCCTGATTTCTCTATAAGCGCCTCTGTTCCTACCGACTGGCGTCCTTATCGCCTCGACTATTATGGGTTCTCTCATAAGGTTAGCTCTTCGTAAGCTCCTTTACCATAACTACGCGCTGTATTTCGTTTGTGCCTTCGTATATCTGGAGTATCTTGGCGTCACGCATGAGTTTTTCAAGAGGGTATTCTTCGCTGTAACCGTACCCGCCATATATCTGAACGGCTTCGGTCGCGGCCCACATCGCGGTATCGGAGGCAAAGGTTTTAGCATATGAGGCTTCGAGTGTATTGCGCTCGTTTGAGGCAGCCTTCATGGCGGCATCATAGGTGAGAAGCCTCGCCGCCTGGGTGCGCATACCCATATCGGCGATCTTAAAACTTACGCCCTGGAAATTGATTATCGGTTTGCCGAATGCCTCGCGCTCCTTTGAATAGCCGATACACTCATCGAGCGAGCGCTGAGAGATGCCTACCCCCATTGCCGCTACAGCCGGCCTTGAGTGATCAAAAGTCTTCATAGCTATTTTAAATCCCTCACCCTCCTTCCCCAAGAGCGATTCCGACGTAAGCTCTACATTATTAAAGTTAACTTCGCAAGCCTCTGTTGCTTTCTGGCCCATCTTGGGAAGCTTTTTTGATACTGAAACTCCGGGTAGCTCTTTGTCGACTAGGAATGCGCTTATACCCCTGGTCCTTGCCCCGGGGTCGGTTTTAGCGAATACAACAAAAAAAGATGCTTGCTGTGCATTAGTTATCCAGGTCTTTTGTCCGTTCAGAATATAGCGGTCCTTTACCTTCTTCGCTGTGGACCTCATTGAAGCTACATCGGAGCCTGCCCCGGGCTCCGTTACGCAATAAGAGCCGAATCCCTCAGCCAACAGGCCGAGGTACTTTTTCTTTTGCTCCTCACTACCCGCTATCAGGATCGGCTGGGACGTAAGAGTGCTCATTGCAACCCCCCCGACCGTAATCCCCGTGCATGCCCAGGAAAGCTCTTCCGTTACTATTACCATTTCTTCCGCAGAGAGTCCCGAGCCCCCGTATTTTTCAGGTATGATAACATTTATTAAGCCAAGCTCACGCGCTTTTTCCTGTATTTCGTGGGGGAATTCTTCTTTTTTATCGAATTGGCGGGCAACCGGAGCAATCTCTTTGCGAGCGAATTCTCTCGCTAAGCTTTTGATCATTAACTGTTCTTGTGTAAGTTTCATTCGGGTATTACTCCTTCATGTTAGAAAATAACATGAAAAGTAATATTTTACAGCAAAGGAAAAATTTCAAGATAAAAGGGAATAGTATGGATAAATACGTAATCGGGCTCGACATAGGCGGGATGAATATGAGGGGCGCTTTGCTTAACAGGGATGAAGAGCGGGTGGATGAGCTGAAGATTCCCTCAGAAGCGGATCAGGGTATAGAAAGACTTGTAGATAATCTCGGGTATTTCATAGAGAAGATACTCGGGGGTAAAACCATCTACGGCGTCGGTTTGGGAATACCCGGTATAATCGACTCGACGAAAGGGGTATTGACCGCGGCGCCCAATATTAAGGGTGTACACAACTACCCGATCAGGGACGTGCTGACAGAGAAACTCGACCGGGACATTAAGCTGGTTATAGAAAACGACGCCAATATGGTGGGTCTCGGGGAATGGCGGAAAGGGGTGGGCAGGGGTGTGAACTCAATGATCATGATGACGATCGGGACCGGGCTAGGAGGAGGGCTGATACTGGACGGTGAGCTATGGAGCGGAGCCCACGGTATGGGGGGTGAGATCGGGCACATGACGATAAACCCGGAAGGGCCCAAGTGTAACTGCGGTAATCACGGATGCCTTGAGACCTACGCCTCGGCTGTCGCCATAAGGCGTATGGTGTCCGAAGCGCTTTCAGACGGGGGTGTCGTTACCTCTCTCAGGGATAAGGTGCGGGATGCTGGTCCCGGAGAAATACCCGAGCTTGTCATGGAGGCCGCCCACGGCGGCGATGAAGCAGCCTCAGGCATCTGGCAGGAGGTTGGAAGAGCGCTCGGAATAGCCATAGCCTCACTTCAGAACCTGCTTGACGTGGATATGGTTGTGCTCGGCGGGGGAGTGGCAAACGCTTGGGACTTATTTATAGACACAGTGAAAAAAGAAGCAGGTGAGCGTGGTTTCAGCGCGCCTATGGAGAAGCTGGCAATAGAAAAGAGCGCTCTCGGAGACGACGCCGGTATTTTGGGGGCCGGGTATCTGGCGCTCCAGAAATGATTTCAGGATTAAAGCCCTTAAAGAGAGTCTTTTGGGACGAGCTTGAACCTAAGTGCTTTTTCGCGTGCGCCCTTTACTTTGGCCCGCTCGTCGATCCTCATTCCGCCGATCCAGAAGATCTCCCCTTTACTGATGAATATAGGTACCCTGTTTCTAAGGAATCTGGGGAGCTTTACGTCCGTAAAGTAGTCCTGCACTTTTTTATAATTATTCATACCGAGCGGCATAAACCTGTCTCCTGGCTTAAAGCTTCTGATCTGAATGGGGAACTCGATTGAATCGGTGGAAAAATAGACTGTGCTCTCGTCCTCTGAGTCCGGAGTATCTGAGACTGCGGGATCTATTTCCAACTCAAATTCATGAAAACTCGATTTGCCGGGGGATTCGATCTCGTATGAGAATTCATGGTTCAGGAGTGTTTTCTTAGTTGCGAGGAATCGATCATAACCTTTTGCGATTGCTGCTCCCCCGGGGAATTCTACTTCCCCCGATGTGGAGTCAGAAAGTAAAAACTCATCCGCCGCCGTAACATGAGTATAGGAAACGGCGTTTAGGCTTTCGCTCACACGCTCGATTGAGAGCCTGAGGCACGATAGCCTGAGCGACTTCACGGAGGCCTTGTACCTATTTAAATCCCCCATATATTCACCGTTACTGAGTTTGCGGAATATTTCCTTAAAAAGCTTCTCCGCTTCTCTACTTATAAACTCCCCATCCGCGCGCAGTACTTCGGCAGTTCTTGAAAGCGTTTCCGTAAGCTTGGGGTTGTAGTCCAGAAGTGCCGGAATAAGCTCGCGTCTGACCCTGTTTCTCAGAAACTCATCCGAGGCGTTTGAGGAATCTTCCACCCACCCTATACCCTTTGATCTAAGGTACTCCTCAATTTCGCTCCGGCTGACGAAAAGAAGCGGTCTGATCAGATAGCCTCTTGAGGTGGGGGGAATTCCCGAAAGCCCGCTAAGCCCGCTTCCCCTGAGGAGTCTCATCAGCACTGTCTCCGCCTGGTCGTCCTGCGTGTGGGCGGTAGCTACTTTTGAGGCGTTGAGCTTTTCTCTTACTTCGTTAAAAAACTCGTACCTAAGATCTCTTGAGGCGTCTTCCAGGGACAGCTTCTTCTCTTTTTTATAGGCTGTTGCATCAACTTTTTTATACTCGAATCTGAACCCGAGGGCACGTGCGGCTCGCTCTACAAATTCAGCATCCCTTTCGGCTTCTTTCCCTCTAATGCCATGGTTTAGATGGGCTGCGGTAAGCTCGAGGCTTAAGTCTTTCAGCTTGCTCAGAATATGAAGCAGTGCAATGGAATCCGCCCCTCCGGAGACGCCTACTACTACCTTTTCTCCAGGTGAGAGCATACGGTATTCTTCAATTGTTTTTGTTACCCTTTCCACCATTATCAGTCTGGCCTGCAGCGAGACCGGCGGACATTATAATCCTGAATGCGTCCTCTACCGATATCGAGAGCTCCTTAACTTCTTCTTGAGGGACCATGATATAATACCCGCTGGTAGGGTTGGGTGTGGTGGGGACGAATATGCTGATAAGCGTTTTGTCCGTCTGGTTATGGTGCATTCCCGGCTCAAGCGTGCCCGTTATAAATCCGATTGAGTAAATACCCTTTCTCGGGTACTCGAACATAGCGACCCTCTTTAGGTTCTTCATCCCCGTTCCCATGAACAGAGTCTCTATAATCTGCTTTATAGCCATGTATATGGTTCTCGCAAGCGGAATTTTGGTTATAAGCAGCTCACCGAAACCTACTAACTTTCTACCTAAAAAGTTTCTCGCTACGGCTCCTACAATGAGAACTATCAGGAGCGTCACAAGCACGCCGATTAAAAAAGTGATTGTCTGGGAGATTGCCGGGTGAAGCTGGTCGAGCAGACCGCCCGTAAATATCTGCGCTTTGGAATTGACAAACGCTATAATCCATCTGCCAATTATGTAAAGGATGAATAAAGTGAGTATGAAGGGTACGGTGACTAATATACCCGTCAGTATGTTTTGCCTGAAGAAACTAGAGATCTGTTTCATTCATTAAGCGGTTTGTTTATCTATTGCATCGCGGAGGAAGCGGCTCGGTTTAAATACGACAGCCTTTCTCTCTGCGATTTCAATAGTGTCTCCTGTCGCAGGGTTTCTTCCCTTCCTTGCCTTTCGGTTCTGAACCCTGAAGCTCCCGAACCTGGGGAGTTTGATCCCTTCTCCGTTACTGAGTTTTTCTTTGGCGACATCAAAGAAGAATTCGACTATCTCCGCCGACTCCCTCTTTGAAAGCCCTATCTTCGTATGAATGACATCGGCCAGCTCTTTCTTCGTCATTATCCTTAACTCTCCCTATATTGTACGCAATTGGGCTCCGAGAGCCAATTCCAGATTTCGAACTGTTTTTTCTTGCGCCTTGTTTATTTCTTCTTCCGTCAATGTTTTGTCAGTCGCTCTCATTTGAAGGGATACGGCTATGCTTTTCTTGCCTTCCTCTACGGGGTTTCCGGTAAATACGTCGAAAACCTGCGCCCCCTCTATCAAATTAGACCCTGATTTTTCAATTTCATCAAGTATACCGCTTACAGGAGTTTCCGAATCCACTATGAGGGCTATGTCCCTTCTTACCGACGGGAATTTAGGAAGGGGAGTAAATGCCGGTTTATGAGCTTGGGATGCTGAGGAGATGATGTCTAAATTTATCTCGAACACATAGAGTCTTTTTGAAACCCCAAGTCGGTCACTGAGCCCGGGGTGAATTTCACCTATATAGCCCGCATCCTTACCCTCAATGGTTATTCCTGCCGATTTTCCGGGGTGGAGGAATCCGTAGCTGTGGGCGCTTTCAAACTTTGTATCCTTAGTTATCGATAGCGAGTCAAAAGCGCTTTCGAGTACCGATTTGAGATCGAAGAAATCGACTTCGTCCTTTTCCCAATACTCCCTACCCCTTCTTCCTGTCGCGGCTCCGGCGATTTTATTTATCTCCTTGGGAAGACTATCCGCTCCTTCGGGGAAATAAGCCTTTCCGATTTCAAATAATTTCAGGTCCTGCGCCTGGTGGTTCAGATTTAGTGCCGCGTTTCTTATCAGCCCGGGAAGAAGGCTCGTTCTCATCACCGAGCTTTCACTTGTAAGGGGGTTTAATATGCTGAGCGTGTTATGGTTGTCGAAGTGCGCCAATGCTTCAGGGTCATCGAAGCTGTAATTAATTACCTCATAATAGCCTCTGGATACCAGTATATTCTTGATCTTTTGTTTTACTTTATCACTTGCCGGTCTTGTTTCGGTTTTCATTGTGACAGAGGAGAGTGTTGTCGGAATATTATTGTATCCGTAGAGTCTGGCTATCTCTTCAATTAGATCAATTTCTCTAGTAATATCTACCCTGTAAGTCGGCACCAAGAAGAGCATTTCGCCCGTTTTAGTCTCCAGGTGCCCGAGCCCGAGCCCGTTCATCAAGCGGGCTATCTCTTTCTCGTCAATACCGGTGCCGAGCATCTTATTCGTCCGCTCAAGAGAGAGACTCACTTCCCGAGGCTCGATCGGATTGGGGTATTCGTCTATTCTCCCTTTCGCTACCTTGCCTCGGGCTAACTCTCTTATCAGCTCCGATGCCCTGTCTAAGGCGTCTACGACCCCATTGGGATCGACGCCGCGTTCGAACCTGTAGGAGGATTCCGATCTGAGGCCAATTGATTTGGAAGTTTGTCTAACGCTCACTGGGTCAAAGTAGGCGCTTTCAAGCAGTATGTCGGTCGTGCTGCCGGATACTTCTGTTGTAGCGCCCCCCATGACGCCCGCAAGCGCCACGGGCTTTTCGGCATCGCAAATTAGAAGGTCTTCCCCGGTGAGCTTCCTCTCTACACCGTCAAGTGTCTCAATAGTCTCATCCTGCTCTGCCGCCCTTACTATGATTCTGTGGTCTGAAAGTAAATTGTAGTCGAATGCGTGAAGCGGCTGACCGAGCTCCAATAGAACGTAGTTCGTAACGTCTACAACGTTATTTATGGACCTGATTCCCGAGGATTCGAGTCTCGTTTTTAACCACTTAGGGGAAGGGGCTATCGTAACGCCACTAACCACGCGGCATGAGTACCGGGGACATTTCTCAAAATCCAATAGTTCTACTCTTGCAAGTCCTGCTATGTCGTCTCCGGTTTCCTGAACGCTTAAGTCGGGGTATTTCACAGTAGTCCCTGAAAGAGCGGCTACTTCTCTGGCCACGCCCGTAAGGCTCAGACAGTCGGGCCTGTTGGGTGTGATGCCAATCTCGAAAACGACGTCGTCGAGCTCAAGCTCTTCTACCAGGCTAGCTCCGATTTTAACCGTCTCCGGAAGGATCATTATTCCCTCAGACTCCTGTCCGATCCCTATTTCGTTCTCAGCACACAGCATCCCCTCTGAAACTTCGCCCCTGATTTTAGCTTTTTTTATCTTTAAACCCTCGGGAAACTTGGGTCCCGGAGGCAGGTGAGCGCCGATCTTCGCCAGAGCTACCTTGTCCCCCGCTTTCATATTCGTTGCGCCGCATACGATGTCGTAGTTCCTCTCGCCGTCCGTAACGATGCAGAGCTGGAGCTTGTCTGCGCCCGGGTGGGGCCTGGTTTCGAGTATCTCAGCAGCAACTATGCTGTCGAGCCCTTTCCCCTGGTACTCGACCGCTTCCACCTCAAGCCCTCCCATAGTAAGACTATGGGCAAGCTCCTCAGGGGACATGTCAAATTCTACGTATTCTTTAAGCCAGCTTAGTGTGAATATCATTTTTACTTCCGAGGTAAAAGTTAATACTTACATATTCTAAGATTGTGGTCAATACCGTTTTGAGCGATTTAATCAGTCTATACTCCAATATATGGAGATTGGAAAATGCGGTGATGTCCGGATAATTCAGAGCATCACCGCATTGCAATTTTTAATTGGGGATATTCTTAAATGTTTTTAGCTGCCGCTAGCGGCTTTTTGTGAGCCGGGTCCCGGTGTATAGCCCTCTTCGCTCGTAGCCTCTATAAGCTCCTTAAGTGAGAGTGATGTAAGCTCTTCAACTTTACCAATATCAAGTCCCAAGGCCTCTGCCAGAGACTTGCCGTACTCGGGGTCCGCATGGTGACAATGTACCGAATGTCTCACCAGAATCCTCTCGGGCACACCTCCCATTGAGTCAACTAAGTTTGAAATAAGCCTTCCGCGCTCCTCGGAGTTCATGAGCCTGTACAGGTCTCCAGGCTGTTTGTAGTCGTCGTTATTCTCCCTGTGGTCGTAACGATCTACGTCGCCGCTCACATGAAGCGGAGGCTCTTTATAGCTCGGGTCCTCTACCGGGCCGCCGAAGCTGTTGGGCTCGTAGTTCACCGACCTGCCGCCGTTATCGTCATAACGCATATTGCCGTCTCTATTGTAGTTGTGGTAAGGGCATTGTGGCTGGTTCACAGGAAGCCCGGCGTAGTTTACACCTATTCTGTAACGGTGAGCGTCGGCGTAGGACATGATCCTTGCCTGAAGCATCTTATCGGGTGACCAGCTAATTCCCGGCACCACGTTTGAAGGCTCAAACGCCGCCTGCTCTATATTTGCAAAATAGTTCTCGGGGTTTCTGTTTAGCTCCAGTATGCCCACTTCGATCAGCGGATAGTCCGCGTGAGACCAGACTTTTGTCAGGTCAAAGGGGTTTACGTGATAAGTCTCGGCTTCTTTCTCCGGCATTATCTGAACGCAGAAACGCCATTTCGGGTAATCACCTTTTTCAATTGATTCAAAGAGATCTTTCTGAGAACTCTCTCTGTCAGAGCCGACTATCTTTTCCGCCTCTTCGTTTGTCCAGAACTCAATGCCCTGCATTGTCTTAAAGTGGAATTTAACCCAGAACCTTTCTCCGTCTGCATTAATTAAGCTGTAGGTATGACTACCGTAGCCGTTTACATTGCGGAATCCTTTTGGTAGACCCCTGTCGCTGAACAAAATCGTTGTCTGATGAAGACTCTCGGGGCTCAAAGACCAGAAATCCCACATTGCCGTAGGCGAGCGCATGTTAGTCTTGGGGTCTCTTTTCTGCGTATGGATAAAATCACCGAATTTATACGGGTCCCTCACGAAGAAGACAGGGGTGTTGTTCCCTACCATATCCCAGTTGCCCTCCTCGGTGTAAAACTTAAGCGCAAAGCCCCTCACGTCCCTTTCCGCGTCCGCGGCGCCCCTTTCTCCGGCTACGGTGGAGAACCTGGCCAGGGCTTGGGTCTTTTTCCCCACCTCGAATACTTTGGCTTTTGAGTATTTGCTTATGTCATTCGTGATAGTTAGAGTTCCGAACGCTCCGGAACCCTTGGCGTGCACAACCCTTTCAGGCACCCTCTCGCGGTTAAACGTGGCCATCTTCTCAAGAAGTTGATAGTCCTGGAGAAGAACCGGTCCCCGTGGGCCGACTGTAATTGAATTCTGATTGTCGGCTATTGGGTTTCCCTGGTTAGTTGTAAGAGTTTTCTTTTTGGACATTAATTTTACCTCCCAGACATATGATTTATTAGCGCATGTGATTTATCTGCGCTTAGGTATATTATCGGCAAATTATATATAGTTGTCCAATATTGAATTACTATATATATTATAGGTAGCGCCTATGGATAATGCGCTGGTGTCAGCAAAAGACCATATCGTATCGGTCTGGGAATAGGGGTTGTCGGGAACAGAGATTATATGGAGCTTCATCAACTAAGGTACTTTGTAGCCGTTGCGGAAAGCGGCGGGTTCAGTAAAGCTGCCAAAAGATGCTTCGTGGCTCAGCCCTCGCTCAGTCAGCAGATTATAAAGCTAGAGAGTGAATTAGGTAGTAAGCTCTTTGACCGCCTCGGGAGAAGTGTGGTGCTCACGGAGACGGGAAAGGCGCTTTTACCCAAAGCGAGGCTTATCCTTTCTGAAGCCGATAATATAAAGACCGGCATTACGGAGCACGTGGATTCGGGGGCGGGCACTCTTAGCATAGGGATTATACCTACCATAGCCCCATATCTATTGCCTGGGTCTTTAAAGAGGTTCTCCGAATCGTTCCCACAAGCGAAACTCACACTTAATGAAAATCTTACCGAGAAGCTTATTGAAGGGGTGGTCGACCTTGAGATCGATATCGCTGTCATGAGTCTTCCGATAGAGAATAAGCTAATTCAGACGGAGGCTCTTTTCGATGACCCTCTATTGCTTGCGCTTTCCCCTCAGCACCCGTTATCTAAATACGGGGAAATTAACATCGAGGACTTAAAAGAGATCCCTTTTATCGCTCTTGACGAGGAGCAGTGTCTGGGGGAGCAGGTGAAAAATTTTTGTTATGAAAAACAGATCAATCCCGATATTATTTGCAGGACCTGGAACCTGTCCACTATTCAGCAGTTCGTATCTTTGGGAAACGGGGTATCGCTCGTGCCTAAGATGTTTGTCAATACGGATACTTCCGGCATATGTACGTACAGGAATATACAAGACCAGGCTCCCGCGCGCACAGTAGTTGCGGCATGGCATAAACACAGGAGATCCTCAAAACTGGCTAAAGGGTTCACGCAGGTTATTAAGGAAGAATATGAATCCTTGTTAAGACCGCGTGAGATTTAATGAGATTGTAAATTTAACGCCCATACAGGATTGATTATCCTAAAAGAGATGAAAAAAATATACCTCGATAATAACGCGACAACACCACCCGATCCGAGGGTGTTCGAGGCGATGCTCCCATATTTGAAGGGCGACTACGGTAACCCCTCGAGCATACACTCGTTCGGGCGGAGCGCTAAGGCTGCACTTGATAGGGCTCGGGAGCAAGTAGCCGGGCTCGTCTCGGCACGCCCCAAAGAGATCGTGTTCACCTCGGGGGGAGCGAAAGCAATAATTACGCCATAAAGGGTGTAGCTTTAAGTCAAAGAGGCAGGGGGAAAACGCACCTCGTTACAACGAGCGTCGAGCACGAGTCGTCCTTATACGCATTTAGGTATCTCGAGTCGGAGGGTTTTCAGGTTACGTATCTCGGAGTGGATAGTTGTGGAATGATAGATTTAGACGAGCTCCGGGATTTCATAACGCATCAGACTGCGCTTGTGTCCTGTATGTACGCGAATAACGAGACCGGGGCTGTGATGCCTGTTCGGGAGATAGCGGAAATCGTAAAGGAGAAAGGAGCACTGTTCCATACCGATGCCGTTCAGGCCGCCGGTAAGCTCGAAATAGATATTAATGAAATAAAGGCTGATTTACTTTCCGTGTCGGCTCATAAGATTTACGGACCCAAGGGCACCGGAGCTCTCTTCGTGAGGGCCGGCACGCCTCAAGAAACAACTCTTCGCACGTTAATTCACGGCGGGGGTCAGGAGATAGGCAGACGCTCAGGTACTGAGAATGTAGCGGGGATTGTGGGGTTTGGAGAGGCGTGCGAGATTGCCTACAAAGAGATGGCCGGGGATAGGGAGCGGATAAAGCCCCTAAGAGACATGCTTCTTAAAGGAATATCAAACGAAATTCCGGATGTGCGGTACCATGGAGAGCCGGGCGGGACGCTTTGGAATACTCTTAACATGAGCTTCAGCGGCGTACAGGGGGAATCGCTCGCTATGAACCTGGATATTGAAGGAATAGCCGTGTCTACGGGGTCCGCTTGCTCGGAAGGGAAAGTTGATCCCTCGCACGTTCTAAGAGCGATGGGGGTCTCAAAAGAGGAGGCGGCGTCTTCGGTAAGGTTCAGCCTGGGTAGGTTTACGGAAAAAGAGGGTGTCGATATAGTTATGAAGAAGCTTCCGGGTATTGTGAGTCGAATAAGGTCTGTCTGAATCTAGCTATAAGAAAGCTCCATAATATGAGTTTAGCCCGTCTAAGGGAATACAGGTGGGCCGCTCAGGCCTTCGCTCTCGTCCCAGCCCATCATTATGTTCATGTTCTGGATCGCCTGCCCTGAAGCGCCTTTTACCAGGTTGTCGATTACGGAGACGATTACAGCGGTATTGTTCCCGTCGTTTACGCGGAGTCCGATGTTACAGAAGTTCGAACCCCTTACATGGGCCGTTGAAGGATATACGCCTTCAGGAGATATTCTGACGAATATTTCCCGGGCGTAATGTTCCTTATAAAGATTTAACAGCTCCGAGGTTGTACAATCCTTGGTTAGCCGTACGTATATAGTAGAGAGGATACCCCTGTTCATCGGGATAAGGTGAGGAGAGAACACGACCTTTATGTCCTGGCCCGAGTAATCCGATAGTACTTCCTCGATTTCGGGTATATGACGGTGCTCGCCGATTTTATAAGCCTTTACTCCCTCGTTTACCTCGCAGAAATGAGAATCCAAAGAGGGTGACCGGCCTGCGCCTGTTACACCGGATTTAGAGTCGATAATAATAGAGTCGTTCTCTATTAAGCCCTCATTTAACAAAGGAGCCAGCCCTAGAATCGACGACTCGGGATAGCATCCCGGGTTGGCAACGAGTTTAGCATTTTTTATTTCGCCCCTGTTGATCTCTGGTAGCCCGTAAACTGCCTCATCTATTAGCTCGGGGCATGGGTGCTCGCCGTACCATTTTTCATAACGCCCGCGGCTCAGCCTGAAATCGGCGCCCAGGTCTATTATTTTGATGTCTCTCCCATAAAGTGCCGAAACTATTTTTGCCGATTTACCGTGAGGGAGCGCGGCGAATACAATCTCGACATCGATTGGTACAGAATCTGCATCTAAAGAGTTAAGTTCTAAATTCAGGTACTCGGAAAGATGGGGAAATACGTTAGAGAGTTTTTTCCCTGCGTGTTTTTCAGCCGTAACATGTGTGACTTCGACCTCCATGTGCACTAGCAGAAACCTGAGAAGCTCGCTGCCCGTATAGCCGCTAGCTCCGAGTACGGCGACCTTTTTTCTTTCCATGGGGATTGAAAATATCAGGGAATAGGGTTAAATACAAGCCTTGGCCAGTGAACTTATACATTTTGCCTATTAGCTGAGCGGTCGTGCCGGGTGACGTCCGATATCTTGACTCGGTTGGTTTCAAGAGGTAATTTTTAAAGAAACTTTACTTAACATAGACATAACATTAACTTTTTTACGGAGGCAGTACCCAATGTCAATTAAGGTAGGAATTAACGGATTCGGTAGAATCGGAAGGAATATTCTCCGCATAGGACTTGAAAGGGAGGGGATAGAATTCGTTGGAATTAACGATATATCCGACTCTAAGACACTTGCGCACCTTTTTAAATACGATTCCATTTTCGGCACGTTTAAAGGGGAAGTAAAATCCGAGAACTGCCACATGTTAATCAACGGGAAACCTATCAGGGTCTTTTCCGAAAGGAACCCGGTCGATATACCTTGGCAGGATGTGGGGGTCGAGATAATTGCTGAGGCAAGCGGTATATTCCGCTCCAAAGATACGGCTTCGGCTCACCTGGGCGAAACTGTAAAAAAAGTCATAATCACGGCGCCCGGAAAATCGGATATCGATTTTACAACGGTACTCGGAGCCAACCAGGATGAATATGACAGCCAGAGCCACAACATAATTTCTAACGCCTCTTGCACAACCAATTGTTTTGCCATGATAGTGAAAGTGCTCCATGAGAATTTCGGTATCAGGCAGGGCCAAATGACAACAGTTCACTCGTACACAAACGACCAGCAGATTCTGGACGCACCTCATAAAGATTTAAGAAGAGCCCGGGCTGCGGCGCTTTCTATCATTCCTACGAGCACCGGTGCCGCAAACGCGATTAACCTTATTTACCCGGAGCTAAAGGGGAAAATCAGCGCTGTCGCCATGAGAGTACCTACTTCGGATGTATCTGTTGTTGACTTTACCTGCGAGGTGAAGAAATCAACTACTGCACAAGGGGTTAACGATAAATTCAGAGAAGCTTCAGAGGGTGACCTTAAAGGGTATTTGAGATACTCAGAAGAAGAGCTGGTTTCCTCCGATTTTGTAGGAGACCCGCACTCGGCAATTTTAGACGCGCCACTTACATCTGTTGTAGGGGGGGAGCTGGTAAAAGTAATAGGCTGGTATGACAATGAATACGGTTACTCTACAAGGGTAGTCGATCTGATCGAATATGTCGGGGAGAGGGGTTGATGAGCCAAAGTAAGCTTGTTATTTCCAATATGCCGGACAGTTTGTACGAAGGTAAGCGGGTTTTTGTAAGGGTGGACTTTAATGTGCCGATCAGGGAAGGCAAGATAAGTGAGGATTACCGTATCAGGAGGACCATTCCGACAATCGATTATCTAATTGAGCGCAAGGCGAAAGTCATACTCGGCTCCCATTTGGGACGTCCGAAGGGACTGGTTATTTCTGATTTGTCGCTTAAACCTATTGCCACGCGGCTGTCCGAGCTTTTGGGAAAATCGGTGAAGTTTACGGGACAGGTAAGAGGGAAAGATGTTTCTAAGTCAATTAAAGAGCTTCGGGACGGGGAAGTTATGCTTCTTGAGAATCTGAGGTTCCATAAAGAAGAGACAGATAATGACCCTGAATTTGCAAAAGAGCTTGCTTCATTTGCAGATATATATGTAAACGACGCCTTCGGTACGTCTCACAGAAAGCACGCGTCAACTTACGGAATGGCGTCTTATTTCGACCTCAGGCTGGCGGGTTTTCTAGTGAGCAGGGAGCTTGAATTCTTAACCAGGATTCGTGAGAACCCGGACCGCCCGTTTATCGTTATCGTTGGCGGAGGCAAGATTAAAGACAAGATCAATGCACTTAAGAGCTTTATAGAGAAAGCAGATAAAGTGCTTTTGGGAGGAGGCGTGGCATACACGTTCCTAAAAGCAAAAGGCCTTAAAATCGGCAACTCTATAGTAGAAGACGACATGGTCGATTGGGCCCGTGATTCCCTTGACAAATATGGAGACAAGATATATCTCCCGGTGGACCACGTAGTGGCAGGGGGCTTTGAGAAAAGAAAGAACTGTATGGTAATCGACAACGAGATCCCGGATGACCTTCAGGGGTTTGATATCGGACCGAAGACCGCAGCGCTTTATACCCATCAGATTAAGGGAAAGGGGTTGATATTCTGGAGCGGGCCTATGGGCGTGTTCGAGGTGGATGATTTCTCTGCAGGTACGACTCAGGTCGCGCGTACCGTTGCCCTTGCCACATGGCGGGGAGCTACTACAGTAGTGGGGGGCGGAGAGACTATAGAGTCTATAAGAAAAGCGGAAGTGCTGGACTCGGAGATTACTCATATATCCACTGGCGGCGGGGCTTTGCTGGAATTTTTGGGAGGTGAAGAGCTTCCGGGGATTTCTATACTCAGCAGGAAAGAAAAAAAGATAACCATAGCTGCAAATTAACTCTTATTACCCCTTAAAATAAACCGGTCTAATAGTTCTTTATTTACATCTACCCATTTTTCACAATACGTGTTAAGCTCTTCCCGAGTAGCGGATAAACCCATTTAAGAGGAGAATCTTCATGGCAAATACTCAGCAAACAGCTTCTACAGGCTCAATTGAAAAACTACTCGGTAAAGAAGCCGATTACCTCTTGAATCATAAGTGTAAGACGGTCTCAAAAACAAATCTCCATCTTCCGGGGCCATCTTTCGTAGACAATATATTCATTCCCTCCGACAGGCCCAATTCGGTACTCAGAAACCTGGAGCTTATGTACAATACAGGCAGGCTCGCGGGCACGGGGTATATGTCAATATTGCCCGTAGACCAGGGTATAGAGCACTCTGCTGGCGCCTCATTTGCCCCTAACCCGATTTATTTTGATCCTGAAAATATCGTGAAGCTTGCGATAGAAGGAGGGTGTAACGCCGTCGCTTCAACACTCGGGGTACTCGGGGCCGTATCAAGGAAATATGCCCATAAAATTCCTTTTATTGTAAAATTAAACCATAACGAGCTGCTTACTTATCCAAACACGTATGATCAGATTATGTTCGCTAGTGTAGACCAGGCTTTCCAGATGGGAGCGGTGTCCGTGGGGGCGACCATTTACTTCGGCTCTCCTGAGAGTTCGAGGCAGATACAAGAAGTATCCGAAGCTTTTAGCTACGCGCATACGCTCGGGCTGGTAACGATCCTCTGGGCGTATCTCAGAAACCCGGCGTTCAGCACGGAAAAGGCCGACTATCACCTGGCAGCGGATCTTACCGGTCAGGCGAACCACATTAGCGCGACCATAGAGGCGGATATCGTTAAACAGAAGCAGGCCGAGAACAACGGGGGTTTTACCGCGCTTAACTTCGGTAAGACCGATCCCAAGGTGTACTCCAAGTTAAGCTCTCTGCATCCGATCGATCTCACCCGCTATCAGGTAGTCAACTGCTATATGGGAAGGGCGGGGCTCATTAATTCGGGCGGGGCTTCCACCGGCACTGACGACCTGCGCCAGGCAGTGCGCACCGCGGTTATAAATAAGAGGGCGGGCGGTATGGGGCTAATTACAGGTAGAAAATCTTTCCAGAAGCCTATGAAGGAAGGGGTTAGGATACTAAACGCCGTTCAGGACGTGTATCTGAATAAAGATATAACGATTGCCTGATTTCAGACTTATTTTTCAAAATCTTTTCTAGTAGATCGAGTCTCTTGGATTTATACTTAATCCGGCTTACAAATTATATTACATTTAGAAGTTCACATAGCGCAAAAGTACCGATGTAGGGTTTTACCCCATGAACTGGAAAATAGAGGGACTTAAGAGATTTGACGGGATTTTCGGAAGGCTCGCATGCTCGGCTGTAAAGTTAATTGCTACTCCGAGGGAAGCCCGGGAGCTTAGTAATCCTAAGATCCTGATAATCAGGCCCGGAGGTATAGGGGACGCGGTACTTCTATTCCCGGCGCTCAAGGAGATCGCCCATAGTTTTCCAGAGTCAATAATTGATGTTTTGGCTGAAAGAAGAAACTCCGGGATATTTTCCTTGTGCCCCTTTATTAACAGCGTAATCCTGTATGACGACAAACCACCGTCCGGGCTTATTACCATAATCAGAGATAAATACGACGTTGTTATAGACACAGAGCAGTGGCACCGCTTGACGGCCGCCGTGTCTTATATGACCGGCGCTCCCGTGAGAGCAGGCTTTCAAACAAACGGGCGCTCTGAGCTCTATAGCCACTCTGTCCCATATAGTCATTGCGATTATGAAGCCAGGAGTTTCTTAAATCTGGCTTCGGCTCTTACCGGAGTGAAATACGAATTTCAGCCGGATGAGCCGTTCATCCCTTTGGATTCATTAGGGTCTAGGGATTTTGACTCGGCTTTGAGTAACTTTAGAAAGGGTAAGAGAGCGCTTGCGGGGGTGTTTGCCGGGGCATCAGTGAATGAGCGCAGATGGGGCGCAACAAATTTCGGAAAACTGGTAAAAAAGTTATCCCAAGAGGGTATCGGAGTCGTTATACTCGGGGGCGGGGACGATCTCGGCAACTCTTCAGAAATTAAGAGCATAACGGGTGAAGGTAACGTGATTGATTACACGGGGAAGACCACACTGGCCGAGACCGCTCGTATTATCTCTAAACTTGATCTCTTAATCTCAGGAGACTCGGGGCTTATGCATATAGCGTACGGCGTAGGGACTCCGACGGTGGCCTTATTCGGCGCTGGAATCGAAGAGAAATGGGCCCCTCTGGGTAAATCTCACATTGCTATTAATAAGCACATGCCCTGTAGCCCGTGCACGAAATTCGGATACACCCCTTCATGCCCGTACGGTGTAAAATGCCTGAATGAAATTACGGTTGACGAAGTGTCGCTTGAAGTCGCCGCCTTACTGTCTGAAGCCTGAGGGAAGCCTGATGTTAAAGAAGGCCCCCCTTTATATGCAGCTATATTCTAAACTCCCTTATCCTCGAGTCCCGGAGGAACCTCGCCGTAGTATATGGAGTCTTCTTTATAGAGCTCTCTTATTTTTTCTTTAGGCATATCGGGCATCCCTTCGTCAAGGCCGAACATCTTGCAAAGGTGTTTTAACTCTTCGTCCCTTCCGGGAAGGGGGGCCATCGGCTGAATCATCTTCGCCTCCCTAAGCTCTTCTTTGACTTCCGCATTTTCTTTAAGCGGTGTTCCGTATTGATTGTAGTGAAATAGCTTATCGAAGCGCTTTCTGGGCCGTTGTCCCGGGCTCTCGGCCGAGTATCCTACAGCCATAAGCCATATGGGCACGATGTTTTCGGGTACACCGAGTATTTGAGGGAACTCGGCGGGTTTTCGTCCCGTTGCGAGGAGACAGGTCCCTAGCCCAAGCTCCGTCGCTGCCAATAGGGCATGCGCAATCGCCTGCCCCGCCTCAATCCTGAGCAGGTCCTCCGCCCTGTCGCGCGGGAAGCTCATTAGGCGCGGGTAAGTGGTCTCGGTAAGAATTTTATAGGTCCACCCGTATGCCGCGGTCACAGCTCTTGCGGGAAAGAGTACGGAGAACGATTCAACAAGCTCCTTGTACCAAGCGTCCATATTTATACACCAGGCGATTGTAATGGGCGCCTGTCTTAGCTGCTGCTCGTTAAAAGTAGAGGCGCATTCTATAATCTGCTCGAACTTCTCTTCGGGATAAGTCCTTTTGTCTATAACAATAGCCTCTGTAGAGCCACAGTTACCCTGGCAAGATGCATGCCTGGCTGCTTGAAGCATCCTTTGTATCTTCCAGTCCTCGACCTCTTTCCAGGGCTTGAAAAACCTGATACTCCTTCTCGTACCGATAGCTTCTAATAGTTCCATTGTTTTTGCCTCCTTATTTTTGGGAAGTAAGTTAGTGTATACGGAAGTAGCTAATTTTTCTTCCGACGCCCCCCTTGGCAATACGACTGAGCGAGCGCTAGCTCGCTAATACGGTACAACTGCGAAGTATAATGTCAAGAGTCTTGGGAGATCGCGTGAATCAAACTTCTATCTCCAATAGATCATGAGCCTCGATTACTTCTGCTTTGATATTTTTTCTAATCTGTTCAACCACTTTTTCTTCGTCGCTAACTGGGTAGAGGTGGGTAACAACAATTCTTTTAGCTCCGCACGCGTTAGTTATCTTTACAACCTCTTTAGGGGTGAGGTGTCCTTTCCTTTTATGCTCGTCCGGAAGTGCGCATTCTATTATAAGTAGGTCTACGTTGTAAGAGAGCTCGATGAGCTCTTCAGAGTAGTCGGTGTCCCCCGAATATACGATCGATTTGCCCTCGCACTCTATCCGGTAAGCCAAGCTGCTGTCGATATGGGGGGTGTTCACGGTAGTTACTCTCAAATCCCCGGTATCAAAAGTCCCTGGTTTAATCTCGGTCACTTTGAGACCCTCTGGCACGATCCAATCTTTATAAGCGCGCTTCAGATTGCCGAAGAATTCGCCGAAACCCTGGCCGCCCCAGAGGCAGAGGGGCTTATCTCTCTGCTCACCGTACGGGGACCAGTAAGAGTACTTTGTTGCGAATAGAAACGCTGTAATATCGCCGGTGTGGTCGGGGTGGAGATGTGAGAAGAATATGTGGTCGATCTTCATATAGCTAATGCCGGCGTGCGCGAGCTTCCAGGTGGAGCCGCTTCCGCAGTCAAAAAGTAGTTTAGACCCCCCAGTCTCTAGAACATAGCCTGACGAGCCCCTATGAACGTACGGAACGCAAGTGCCCGATCCCAGAATCGTGAGCTTCATTTCTTAATCACCGGCATTTTGGTTAATCTAATTAAGCACTGTAGCATCACTTGGGATAAAGGGCAATCACATATGAAACGAATAATTACACTGAGTACGGATTTTGGTATTGTAGAGCATTATCAGGGTGCGATGAAAGGAGTTATACTTGCTATAAACCCCGAGGCCCAAATCGTGGATATAACGCACTCGATACCAAAGTTCGATGTGCTTTCGGGCGCACTTACCCTTAGCGGCTATTACAGCTATTATCCCGTGAGCACCATCCATGTCGCAGTTGTCGACCCCAGGGTCGGCAGCCAAAGAAAACCGATCGTTATGGAGGCGGACGGGAATTATTTTGTCGGCCCCGATAACGGTCTGTTCTCGATAATCTATAAGAGAGGCTGCAAAAAGCATATAAGAGAAATAACAAACCCCCATTACATGCTCAAACACGTAAGCGGCACCTTTCACGGAAGAGACGTCTTTGCCCCGGTTGCCGCCCATATCTCTCTGGGCGTAAATATAAATGAGTTTGGAAGCGAGGTCTTATCCCCCGTTACACTGGAGCTGCCGGAGCCTATGGTTTTATCAGGAACAGTTACAGGGGAGGTTATACATACGGATTCGTTCGGCAACCTGTTGACTAATATTCCGGGTGAGATGGTAAAGAGGGGCTCGGAGGTGTTTGTCGGAGATATCTCTCTGGGTGCCCCAAAGACGTCTTACGGAAGTGTGAAAATTGGGGAGCCGCTCTCTTTAGTAGGGGGCTCGGGTTATTTGGAGATTGCCGTCAATCAAGGGAGCGCTTATGAAGCTCTGGGCAGAGAATTGGTTGTAACTGTGATAACGGGGCAAAATTAAAAGGCTTAGTAAACGTAGGGGTTTAGACTCTTAGGATAATCAGGCTTCAAGCTCAATTGTATATAGCTTCCCTTTCATTTCTATTTCTTTGGCGGACCTGTAAGAAAAGATGTTCTCCCAAAAATGGTTTTCAGGCTCATCGTTGCCTTCTTCTCTGAGCTTTTTTATAAGCTCCCAGTACGACTCGTCATCGGGCAGATCGGGGAGTAGATCGAATAATGTCGCAATATGCGGTCTGTCGGTGTCTTCGACAGTTTCCCAGCTTACCCACTGTTGATTTTTTTTGGATATAAAGAGCTTATCTCCGGGATTGTTGTGCCGGGTTTCGCTGAGCGCCCAGGCCGGGATGTATTCTGTATAGTAATAGTCGAAAGCGCTTTCAAGTATGTCACTCCATTTTAAGGTAACGCTAGTTGATTGCTCAGTATCGCTCTCTGCGTAATTTGGTGCTTCTTTACTCATTTTGCTTCTCCAAGCGTCGATGCATAGTAGATAATATGATTATATAACATGCATAATAGCTCAAATCTACAGGGATTTTATATTATTCTTTGTATAAGGCAAAAACTATGCCAGGAACAGGTGGTATTGTAACTTCCCTCAATTGCTTGTTTTTCCCCTTTATCTCTTTAGGATTAAGAGAAAATTTTTACAAATTTCGTCATGTATTGAAGGAAATTACGGTTATATTGAACAAGAAGGGGTTTTTTTATACACTTAGTGTTTAAGGTGAAAAATATGCCTGAATCTATTCCCGAGCTGCTAAAAAAGTATATAGATATCTCAGAGCCCAGAGAGATCCGCCTGACCGCGGCCAAGGGGCTCATACCCCTTAGCCCCAAGGAGCTTACTCATCTTCTGTGTTTACTGATGAATGACGAGGATCAGGAAATAGCAGATGAGGCGCGGAAGTCTTTGTGCGAGATACCCGGGGAAGTAATATCCACGGTCCTTTCCGATGTAAATTCGCCTCCTGAGGTTCTCGACTATTTTGGAAGGGCGTCTCTGCTTGAGCCGGAGCTTTAGAAAATAATAGTAAACAACTCTACAACCGATCTCACCATATCGTATCTTGCAGAACATACGGATTCACAGAAGCTCCTGGAGCTTATATCCAATAACCACAAAAGAATTGTCCGTTCCTCTGGTATCGTAGAAGCCCTGAGTAAAAATCCCATGGTCAGCCGCTCCACTCTGGACAGTGTGATCGATTACCTGAGTCTCTATTTGGGTGATGAGGCCCAGATACCCGGACGTTCCGATGATTTAAGCCCGGGAACTAAGAGCGAAGAACCCCAAGTTGGGATTGAGCCCGGGGATTCGTTTTTAGACAGTGCCCATGTTGATCAGGAGTTCCTTCAAGAAAGCGCTCAAGAGGAAGACGAGACCCGGGTAGGTGAGCGGGAGAATATTCTTATTAAGATTGGCAATATGATGATTGGAGAGAGAATTAAGCTTGCAATAAAAGGTAACAGGGAGGCTCGGTCAGCGCTAATCCGCGACCGTAATAGAATAGTGTCCAGGGCCGTACTCAAAAACCCGCGTCTGACTGATACGGAAATTGTACTCATATCGCAGTCAAAGATGGTGAATGAAGACATACTCAGGGAAATATCCGATACCAGAAGGTGGTCCAAGATGTACCCGGTAAAGCTTGCGCTTGTCAGTAACCCGAAAACACCGCCCCATATTTCCGTAAACCTGCTAAGGCATCTAAGGGATTACGATCTCCGCTCCATCATGTGGAGTAAAAACCTTCCGGGAGTAATTACGCGCGCCGCAAAAAATATTATGCACGTAAGAAGAGACAGGGAGTAGCTACAATGCAAGCTTTGAGGACCGTACTATATTATGGATAAAGGAAGTAAAACGCAAATGCTAAAAATAACCAAAGAGCTTTCAGGTAAAAGGGCGGACGTCGTTCTATCTGCTTTCTTGAGCGGGCTAACACGCTCACAAATAAAAAAGCTCATAGATAATAATAGGATTATAGTACAGGGCAGGACAATAAAACCGTCAACAAAATTCGATGAGGGTGATGTGGTGCAAATTGCCCTGCCCGACCCCGAGCCCCTAGGGCTCGAGCCCGAGGACTTATCTATAGAGTTGCTTTACGAGGATGAAAGTATAGTGGTAGTAGATAAGCCCGCCGGCATGACGGTACACCCGGGGGCAGGTGTAAATAACGGTACGCTCGTAAACGCGCTACTCTTTAAATGTAAGGACCTCTCCGGTATAGGGGGGAAGATCAGGCCGGGGATAGTGCACAGACTGGATAAGTATACTTCGGGGGTTATGGTCGTTGCAAAAAACGATCAAGCTCATAACTCTTTGGTAGGCCAGTTTAAGGCAAGAGAGGTTAAAAAGAAATATATTGCCTTAGTAGAGGGTAACGTGGAGGGGGATTCGGGAGTGTTCGAGTCAGAGATAGGCAGGCATCCTACAAATAGAATCAAGATGTCGTCTCAAGCTAAAGCAGGGAGGGCATCTGTTACGAAATGGAAAACGCTTGAGCGCTACGGCCCCGCAACTCTTGTCGAGTCCGAACCCAGGACTGGCCGGACTCACCAGATAAGGGTGCATTTTTCAGAATCGGGCTATCCTCTTTTGGCCGATAAGGTTTACGGGTCTAAAAGGACTAAAAACGATGTGCTAAAGCGAGCTTCTAAATTAATGGGAAGACAGGCTCTCCACGCCCGGGAGCTGGGTTTAAAGCATCCGCTCACGGGTGAATCATTACAGTTCAAAGCCCCCCTACCCGGGGATATGGAGAGGACTCTCGAATATCTTAGGCGCCTAGGGGAATAATTAAAGTTTATGAAACTTACGGAATCGAAGCTTCTGTCATCGATTAAAGGGGTTACGCACGGGTTTTCTGATAGATACCTCGGGGGTGACGCCTCTCAAATAGCCGTTATGCTTAATATGAGGGGCATTACTCTCTTAAAGCAGATACACGGCAGTAGCGTGGTTCTTGTAGACGATGTAACTACAGAGACCGCTCGCCGGGAGGGAGACGCTTTAGTAACTCATTTAAAGGGCTTGGGTATAGCTGTCGCCACTGCCGACTGCGTCCCTATATTACTGGCGTCGAATGACGCCCGAATGGTAGCCGCCGTGCATGCGGGGTGGCGCGGGACATTAAATGAGATTATAGTCAATACCCTAAGCGTCATCAAAGACCGGTACGGCATAAATCCCGAAAGCCTTAAGGCCGCAATAGGCCCCTCAATCGGAAGGTGCTGTTATGAAGTGGGAGATGACGTAGGCTCGCAATTTCGTGAGAAATACTCCCTTTCGGGCGAATATTTGTTCGAAAAGGGGCGAGGTAAATACATCCTGGATTTGAAGACTGCTAATAAACTTCTCCTAGTGAGAGAAGGAGTTCCCGATATCGAAGTCCTGGGTATATGTACAAAGTGCAGTGATAAATATTATTCCTACAGAGGAGACGGTAAGGGCACAGGGCGTCAGTTGAGTGTAATAGGTATTGCACGGTAAGCTCTCAAAGTGTGTTAATATTTTTTTGAGAAGGTATAATGTTTGGAAATTCCACAGGTGCTAAATCAATTTGATTGGAGGCGATGATGCTTCAGATAATGTGCTGGGTCGATTCCGAAGACTACTGGTATTTAAACTCGATGAACGAGAAGAAGGAATCCATAGACTTCTACACATACAGGTTTGTTGTAGAAGGCGGGGGTGAGGGAATGGGGAGCAGCGCCGTAACCATCTTGGTCTCAGAGTTTATCAACGCCAAGATGGCCGTGGGTTTTGTAATCCCCAATGATTTTGAGCTCGATAAGGATATCACTTTCAGATTTATATGTAACGACAGCCCATCAAAAGATATCGCTGTCGAATGCAAGCTTTCCGATGAAGTGAAAAAAGCGTCTTACATGGGTGATGATCTGGAGAAAATCGAGTACATTGGATTTACGTTAGAGAAATTTTATGAAGGCCATAACGCGAAATTCTACCTGAACGACCTGAGACCCGGAAGCGCAGAAAGTGAGGAAGGCACTCAGCCTTAACCGTGTTTAATTCTCTAATAAGATATTCTTAACTCGGATAAAGAATCGGTTCTAAATGTGTCCGGATTGACCCGGTTTTACGCACATCGCAAAATTTATATTCTCTGGTCAATCGGTTTAGGGAGGGGTTATAAGATATGGGTGAAGTTAAAAAAATAGTTCTGGCTTATTCCGGCGGGCTCGACACGTCGGTTATTCTGAAGTGGCTTGCCGAGGAATACGAGGCGGAGGTAATAGCGTATGTAGCGGACGTAGGGCAGGGGGAGGACCTTGAAGAAGTAAGGGAAAAAGCTCTTAGAACGGGCGCGAGTAAGGTATATATAGAGGATTTAAAGGAAGAGTTCGTAAAAGACTTCGTGTTTACCGCTATTAAAGCCGGGAGCGTTTACGAAGGCACATATTTACTCGGCACCTCGCTTGCCAGGCCGCTAATTGCAAAGAGGCAGATTGAAATCGCGAACGAGGAGAATGCAGTTGCCGTCTCGCACGGCTCTACAGGAAAGGGGAACGACCAAGTGCGGTTTGAGCTCACATACTATGCGCTCGACCCGGAGATACAGGTGATCGCGCCCTGGCGCGAGTGGAACCTTAACTCGAGAACCGCGCTTATCGAATATGCTGAGAAACACGGAATCCCTGTACCTGTGACTCAGAAAAAACCCTATAGCTGCGACAGGAACCTGCTTCATATAAGCTATGAAGGGGGGATACTCGAAGACCCGTGGTCAGAGGCCCCGGAGGATATGTTCGAGATGACGGTGTCGCCCGAGCGCGCGCCTGACGAGGTTCTTTTTGTGGACATAGATTTTGAGGACGGAACCGCGGTAAAAGTGGACGGGAAAGCGCTAGCCCCTGCTGAGCTATTGGGCGCTCTTAATAAAGTCGGGGGAGCAAACGGCGTAGGCAGGGTGGATATGGTCGAGAACCGCTTTGTAGGGATGAAATCCAGAGGTGTGTATGAAACCCCTGGCGGCACGATACTCCTTACGGCTCACAGGGCGCTTGAGTCGCTCACAATGGACAGGGAGGTAATGCATTTAAGAGACTCCCTTATGCCTAAAATCTCAGAGCTCATATACTACGGGTTCTGGTACTCGCCTGAAATGGATATGCTTAAAGCCGCGGTAGAAGAATCTCAAAAGAACGTTACGGGAACGGTGAGGCTCAAGATTTATAAAGGTAACGTGATTGTTGCGGGAAGGCGGTCCCCGTACTCACTCTATCAGGAAGACCTGGCCACATTTGAGGAAGACAGTATCTATGACCAGTCTGACGCCACTGGGTTCATCAAGCTTAACGCCCTCAGGCTCTGTGTCAGGAAAATGCTCGAAAAAAAAGGCGGCTGAAACGACTTTCATGAAAACAGCAGATTTTGACTACTCACTGCCTGATGAAAAAATTGCGTCCCACCCCCTGAAAGATAGACAAAGCTCGAAGTTGATGGTACTGCACAGAGAAGACAGCAGTATTCTGGACAGAAAATTCTATCAGCTTCCGGAGCTTCTTTGTCCAAGTGACTTGCTCGTATTTAATAATACGAAAGTGATTCCCTCCCGCATTTACGGTAAAAAGAAATCAGGGGCGGAGACAGAGATACTCCTTCTTGAAAGATTGGTAGGGAATATATGGAAGTGTCTTGCTAAAAAGCCCAAAGAGGGGGTCGCAATTGAGTTTGAAGAAGGGGTAACGGGCAAGCTCCATAGCTCAGGAGACGGTGAATGGACGATAGAGTTCAGCGTGGACTTGAATAGTTATTTAAACCGCTTTGGTAAGATGCCCCTCCCGCCTTACATAAAAAGAGAAGCCGAAGAAGCAGACAAAGTTACTTACCAGACAGTGTACGCAGAAAGGGACGGTGCTGTAGCGGCCCCTACTGCGGGACTCCATTTTACCCCCGGACTTATAGAAGAGATAGAAAAGAGAGGGGTTGAGACCGGGTACGTTACGCTTCATGTCGGACTGGGCACGTTTTTGCCCGTAAGGGGAGAGAATGTTGTAGACCATGTTATGCATAGTGAATATATAGAAGTGCCAGAGCGCACAGCCGCTTTAGTGAATAAAGCGACAAAGGAGGGTCGGAGGGTTATAGCGGTCGGTACTACTGTCGTAAGGACGCTCGAGTCTTCAGTCGACGAGACGGGCTTGCTTAAAGAGACCTCCGGAAGGACAGGGCTTTTTATTACGCCCGGGTTTGAATTTAAAATTGTGGATGCCCTGATTACGAATTTTCATCTCCCCTGCTCTACGCTTCTCATGCTGGTATCGGCTTTTGCAGGTAGGGAATTTATATTTCGAGCTTACGGCTATGCCCTCCGGGGGGATTACAGGTTTCTGAGCTACGGGGACGCTATGTTCATATGCTAAAGAGAGGACTGGTGCATGCAAGTAAGAATTGAGAGTTTGGCCGCGGGCGGAGCGGGGATTGCGAAAAAAGACGGTAAAGTCTACTTCGTTACGGGAGGGCTCCCCGGCGACGTTCTGGACATAAAAGTTGTAAAAGACAGGGGGAGTTTTGCCGAGGCTGTAATAAATGAGATTATAGAGCCTTCAGAGCAAAGGGTTGAAGCCCTCTGTCCGGTATTTAATCAGTGCGGCGGGTGCCAGCTCCAGAACTTAAAATATGAAGCGCAGCTCTCTCAAAAAGAAAATATACTAAGGGAAACGCTCAGGAGAATCGGAGGATTTAATAGTATAAATATCGAGCCTATAAAAGCTTCTCCAGAGTACTACGGGTACAGGAACAGGGTTACTCTGAGCGCCTTCTTTTATTCCGGAATGTGGCATATAGGATACAATCAGAAGAGGAGTAACCGTAAAGTCAAAATACAGGGGTGCCCGGTGTCGGATGGTCTTATTGAGGCGGCTGTCGGGCGTTTGTCCGAGGTGCTGTCATCAATAAGCGATCCCACTTATTCACTCGATAAAGTCCATATATCCTCAAACGGGCTTAAACCCTATATAACATTGGCCACTAAGCGAGGGAGGAGGGCGGATTCGCTGAATGTGCTGATAAAACACCTTAAGCGCTATGAGGAAACGGAGCGCGTATCGGTACTGGGTCAGAACGAGATCGAGTTTATATATGAAAGTGCGGGGTTTAAATTTTTATCAAGGCCCTCTGTATTCGCTCAGGCGAACTACAGCGTCAATCTGGCAATGGTGGAGACGGTGGTTGAATGGGCAGGCTCCGGCGGAAGCGACCGTGTGCTTGACCTTTATTGCGGAACAGGAAATTTCTCTTTGCCTCTTTCCCGTAACGCGCTTAGCGTAGACGCTGTCGAGATTAACCGGAGCGCTGTAAATCTGGCAAAAAGAAGCGCTCAATTAAATAAAATAGATAACATTCGCTTTCACGTTTCTCCTTCAAGCCATTATATACAGGAGCTTGATAAGAATAATAATAACTTTGATACGGTTGTGCTGGACCCGCCGAGAGAAGGGGCTAAGGATTCGTTAGAAGGCATAGTAAAAATCTCCCCCGGTAAAATTATCTACATATCGTGCGACCCTGCTACTCTGGCGCGGGATTTAAAGAGCTTAGCCGGTCTCGGATATGAGCTCGGAGCAGTCCGCCCCTTCGATATGTTCCCCGAGACCTCTCACATAGAATCCGTGTCAACCCTCACCAAGATTTAATAGGAGAGAGAAGCTGCCTCCAGAGAAATTATTAGCTCCGCGTAGTACGTTATCTCGCTGTACTCCTGGGTTTTATAGTCATAAATTTTATACTTCCGGGTCTGGTATTCCTGGTTAATAGCAGTAAATGCCCGCAACTCGAGCGCGCCTTCTCAAGCTCAAAAATATTATCGACGGTCTTTATCATATATCTCCTACAGTCGATAAACAGTCTGACTTTGGGTTTGAACTCGCGCATCTTCCAGTAGATTGCGCGCTTAAGTACGTTAGTGTTGTGTTGGCCTTGTCTTTAAGAGAAATGACTTTGTCCGTTAACATTCGTCTCTACTCCGAAATGTCATAGTATAGAAATGCCTCGGTTGTATTTATGTCGTATTAAGCTATGGTTAAATCTGTGCTTAAAGGTCTTATCTTAATGGTTTTAGAGTGTATAATTTAGCAAAAGTTAAAAGGGCTAGGAGTTCTTAGCTCAAGTGACGCTGCAGCTGTTGCTTGCCTTAAAAGTAAACTCAGTGTTAACGCTTGGGTTTGAGAGAATATTAAGCGGCTGGAATTCTTCAAATGGTAGGAGTTTGTAAAAAAAGACGACTAATATTAAAATAACCCTATGTTCTTAAGGGTATGGGGAATTTAGACCATAAAATACGAGAAGCGTTTTGATCTCAATTTGCTAAAATGAAGATTTTATTCGGTATTCAGGGTACGGGTAACGGTCATATCTCACGCTCAAAGGAGATTGTTAAGGAGCTGTTGAAGTACGCCAGTGTCGACGTGCTCTTAAGCGGCACTCAGCACGAGGTGGATATGGATTTAGAGATCAAATACAAATGCCCGGGACTCGGGTTTACTTTCGGGAAAAGGGGCGGGATTGATTATATGGATTCATTTAGGACATTCAGCCCGTATAAGCTGATTTCCGATATACGAGGGCTGCCCGTACGTGACTATGACCTAGTGATTACCGATTTTGAGCCCGTAACCGCCTGGGCTTGCAAAGCCAAAGAAGTCCCCTGTGTTTCTATCTCACACCAGGCCGCATTGCTGTCCCCAAAGACCCCAAGACCCGAGGGTAAAAACGGTTTTCAGGAATGGGTGCTCAAGTGGTATGCTCCGGGGACGTCTTTGATAGGGCTTCACTTCGAGGAATATGATACTTTTATTAGAACACCGGTTATCCGCCGGGAGATGCGACACACCAATGTAAGGAACAATGGTCATTACACGGTCTATTTACCTTCATTCGATGATAAGTTTTTGTGCAGTGTATTAAAAAATATAGACGTTCCCTGGGAAGTCTTTTCAAAGCACTATAAAGGGGAGTCCTATCGGGACGGCAACGTCCGGGTGTTCGCAGTGGATAGCAACAAATTTGTGGAGAGCTTCTCAAGCTGTGAGGGGATAATTACCAACGCCGGGTTCGAGACACCCTCAGAGGCTCTGTACTTCGGTAAAAAATTATTAATCATACCGATGAAGAGGCAGTATGAGCAGGAGTGTAATGCCGAAGCGCTTAAGCGGCTCGGCATTAAAGTCGTATACTCAATTGGCTCTGATTTCGATAAAATAGTAACCCGATGGATCGATTCCTCATTTGTATACCATGCCGATTACGGGAATAATTTGCCTGAGCTGGCTGAAATGATTTTAGAGCATGCATCGGGTAACGCGCATCTGGAAAGATCTTTTAGGGCTAAAGAGATCGAGCAGTGATAAGGGCGTAATAAAACTCGCTGAGCTTTTCTATAGATTACGGAACGCCTTATTACATGGGGACGGAGGCGAGCGTCTTAGTGCGATGCTGGGGAATTAATAATGTTGTAGAAGCGAAAGGCTGACAAGCTATCCGGCTATGTTTTTATAGAGTTCGCCTATCTTGAGCAGATTGAGCGCTTCATCTATATTCTTCCAGTCCTGAATCTGGTAGGTCAGAAGTATCCTCTTGTGCTGATCCTCGAGAAGTACGATATACGTACAGTCTTCCTCAAGTTTTTTAGTGTCCATATTCTCGTACCAGCTCTCGTATTGCGCAAGATACTTTATATTGGGCCGAATTACGTCGAGCATCTGCTTGGTATCGAATTCCTGAAGTGAGGGCTTGGGCGATTTGAGATTCTCCATCAGCACTACCGAGTCGCTGAATTTATCCATAATCAACAGCATAAGCTTTAGAGCCGCGATGTAGTTTGCGTCATGATTGTCCTGGTTTTCTTCAAGCGCCGCATTTAATTTCCAACCCAATAGTTTTATCTCTTCTCTCAGGGATTTCAGCTCATCCCGATCCCTCGTAGTCATGTAACTCTTTGATCTTGAGACAAAAGATTCGAAGCTTTTTGACTTATGTTCGGAGGTGTTAAATTAGGTGACTTACGAATTGATCCGCTATAGAGCTCCAGCTCTGTGTTTCTGCATATTTTCGGGCGTTCTCTGAAAAATCATCTAATTTATAAAAGACCTTCTCTATATTATGTTCCAGGTTATCTCCGAGATGTCCGGTATATCCGTCGAGCACGATGTCACTCGGGCTCGGCACATTATAAGCGACTACGGGAAGCCCACAGGCCATAGCCTCTAAGATGACCAACCCGAACGTATCTAATTTGCTCGGGAATACAAATATATCAGCCCTTGTGTAAATATCCTTTAGTTTCTTATGAGCGACGTAACCGGTATATTCTACGTCCGTATATTTTGATTTCAGAGTCTTTAAATAAGGGCCGTCTCCTACCAGTATTTTTCTGTAGCCCTTAATTTTACAAAAGTCCTCCAAATTTTTATCTTTACTCACTCTTCCGACTGTAATTATCGTTTTCTCCCGGGACCGCTACTTCCTTCCGCGGGGGTTGAATACGTTCGTATCGACCCCTCTACCCCAGACTATAGAGTTTCTGAGTCCGAGCTGCTTCGATATGCTCGTTGTCGTAACCAGCACTTTCTTACTGTAGCTATGGAACCATCTTACGTACAGCCAGGTCAGGAATCTCGGAACACGGTAAAGCACCCATCCGTATTCAGCGAGCCGAGTGTGATAGGACGTGTTGTAGTTTATAGAATTAGAGCAACAATACTGCCGCATCGCAAGCCCCAATGATCCCTCGGTGGCTATGTGGATTCTGTCAGGTCTCACTGTTTCATAGTACTTTTTGACTAATTGCGGGGCGTTTATAACTATGGGGATATTGCCCTGGATTTTGAATATGTGCTCGGCACCCTGAACGTAGGGGCTCAGTACAAAGACATCGTGCTTTTCTTTAATGAGCCTGGTTATATAGCTCCAGGTATAGGTTACGCCGTTTACCTGGGGGTGCCATGCATCGGTAACGAGCATTATTTTCATATTATTTGTCGAACATGAAACTCAGTTGGTTTAGCGCTTCAAATAATATTGGTGAAATACAGGATGGACGTGGCTGTCGCCACTCCGAGAAATACGCCCGCGACGCTCTGAGCAAAAGTATGTCTGTCGAGACGAATCCGAGACCATGCAATTACCGGAACTATTATAGATACCGGCAGTAAGCTCTGTCCGAATAATGCTACAACTAAAACAGCCAGTCCTGAAGCGGCTGTGCAGTGTCCGCTGATCTTCCACCTAAAAGTGATGAGCATAATCAGCATTAGCTGTATAATCGCGACCGCGCTTATTATGAGAAGAAGTTTAGGCGCGCCGCCGAAGTACATGACGGAAAAAACGAGGGATGAGATCAGTAAAATAATTATCATCGGCCAGGCACGTTGCTCCCTTACCTTCATGTGGAAATCGGTAACATGTCCCCTCCGAACCAGCGAAAGGACGTACAGGGAAGGTATAAGCACAAAAAGTACAATAGCGAGCACTGTCCAGTAAAGAACAGGCTCGTCTTCAACAGCCTGTGCTGCGATAATAATGCTTGCGAGCGCCAACAGGGGCGGGCTGAATACTGTGGATATAATGCGCGCCGTATTATCCCTCCGGCTTTCTGAAATTAAAATAGAGTCGGCAATTCTCGAGTAATAACTTTTATTTGTCGCCATTTTTCTTCATATTAATTATATTGCCATCTATAACTACTATCATGATAACAATTAAGTATTAAGCGGTTTTGAATTCTTTATTAATAGAGCGTTAATGTGAGCCTGCGCTACGGAGTGCGTTTCAGTATAGGATCGATTGAGTGCTCATAAGGTTGTTCAGCCGCTGATCTCCTAATTGTTCCCCCATCTATACATATTATAGACTAAAACCCCCCTTTTTGTAATACTAATCATATATGTTTTGTATATGGATCATTTTCGATTAATCCACAGTGCTTTCAAAATTTACTCTGAGTACACCCTCTTCGAGCACAGCGCTCTGCACATTCAGCTTGGCAAGGAACTTGGGAAGGAAAATGTTGCGCCTCTGGTTCTCGATCTGAATCGTTAGCTCGTCCCCTACATGATGGAGCTTTAATGCCTCCTTGGTTACAAACGGGAGCGACATTACGAGCGAGTACGTGCCCCCTTCCCTCACAATTTCATAGGGCTTACCTTTGAAAAACACCTTCACCGGGTCCTCTTTAGAAAAGAGGGATTCACCGAATCGTGTAAGCGCTTCTGTTCCCAAAACTTCCTTTGATGAAAGCTGGGCCTCGTGTATTGGGATTTCGTTAAATAGCTCCGCTATTTCTTCCCGGTACACATCCTGGAACTTCCTCCACTCTTTAAAGAACGGGTGGTCGAGCTCCACCGGCATAGTGCGGTTTACAATTATAGAGTCCACGGGGTATCCGTAGAGGTTTAAATAAGTGTACGCCCTTTGGGTTTCCTTTATAACCATCTTTTCAAGGTTGAGAACGAGACGGATAGAGGTGATTTCCGGGTCCGAGAATACTTTATGTATAGAGTTCAGCTGTACGAAGAGATGCTCTATCGCCTCGTACGTGTCCTCTTCTGGGAGCGGCATGTCGGAGACCACTTTTACGGCGGGTCTTACAACCTTAAGCACTTTCCTCTCGATCGGGAACACCTTTACCAGCCACCAGCGGGCTACGTCGGGGAGCGAAAGGAGCTTCAGGGTCTCGCCCGTAGGGGCGCTGTCCACGATGATTACCTCGTAATCGCTTTCCATGTAGTGGTTATAGACCCAGAGGAACGAGGCCACCTCCTCCATTCCGGGGAATACGCTGAATTCCTCGGCCAGTATATCGTCTACGCTCATCCAGCTGAAGAGCGACTGGATATATCCCGTGAGCTTGCCCCAGTATTTATCCACGGAGTAGTAAACGTCGATCTCCTGGGCGTGGAGGTTCTTCATGACCTTTACGGGCTCAGGGCCCAACTCTTTATCGAAAGCGTCCCGGAGGCTGTGGGCGGCGTCCGTTGAGACTACGAGAGTCTTGTGGCCCCTTTTTGCCGACTGTATGGCAGTCGCTGCTGCGACTGTTGTTTTACCTACCCCGCCTTTTCCGGTGTAGAGAATTACCCTTTTCATAGACATCTCGCTTATGATTTTATTCTTCTTCTCATTCACTTCACTTTAATTAATTCCCCCAGCCTCTGCCTTCTTATTTTATACCTGCCCCGGCATCGCTGTGATGCGCTCGCCTCCGTCCCCATAATAGTACCAGTTATCTAATAGGCTTGACATAAATTTCACGGAGCTTAATATAATAGTCCGATAAAAGACCGTGAGGTTAATACAATGACAGATAACAACGCTTCAGATCAAAACATGCCCGAGTCCTACAGCGGACTCTTCGGAATACTTGCTTTCCTGATTCTTCTGGCGACCGTGCTTATCGCCGTAGGCGGCGTGTATTACAGTTTTATAGACCCTTCTTTTTAGTATTTCTATCCTTTATTAGGTTGTCATCCCAGGCTCCGACCCCCCGGGATCTCATCTTTTTATTCTTTTCATCCTGAATTTTGTATCATGCATTTTGATTTTATTCCCGCTCTCGCTCATAGAAAACATTCACTCGCCGCCCCCAGCCTCTGCCTTCTTATTTTATACCTGCCCCGGCATCGCTGTGATACGCTCGCCTCTGTCCCCATACTCGAAATTAAATGATATAATCACATTATGAGCACTGTTGCTTTTATAAAGTTAAGGAGAGTGAGCATATGACAAACACTACCCCCTCAGATACTCAACCAGAAAACATTGCAGGGAGAAGCGTCCTGGCAAAGAGGATACGCATTGACGAGGCACTATTTCTCACCCTGATAGCACTGTCCACTATTGGTATAGGAATTACGAACTTCTGGCCCGTTGAGAGCTTTTGGTTCTGGGCCGCGATGGTACCGGTGTTCGGGCTTACAAGTATCTTTATCGGGTGGTCCAAGGCGAGGCGAAGGGGGGCGGGGGTTGCAAGAATAATACGGCTTCAGGTGCTTCACTGGTTAGGGTTATTAGCAGGTTTATTCCTTATATATTATTTACTCAACCCAACTGGGCGCATCGATTACAATCAGCTCGCTCTTATTACGCTCCTGGCGCTTTCTCTTACTACATTCCTTGCGGGCGTGCATTTTGACTGGCGGTTTATGGTCGTCGGGATTGTCCTGGGCGCATCTGTCGCGGGTGCTGCGTTCATGGAACAGTTCATATGGGTTATCATTATCCCGATCATCGCCGCAATAGGTCTCATAGTATTCTGGTGGCAGCGAAAGGTGTGAAGCTGTGGCCATTTTTGTAGACATTTGCGATCGTGAGTTTTAGTCTTAACTTAAGCTTCCGCTTTCTTTCTAGTGCTTGCCCATATAAAACTGCTAATATAAATATTCCGGTCATAGCTATAAGTCCCCGCTGGTGCGGGGTCGCAAGACTTTCAAAAGTACATGTGATTTCAGAAAGCTACGAAGGCGCTAACTGTAAAGCGCTGTTAAAATCTAAAACCTGCGACTGCTGTATGTTTTGTTTCTGCGGAAGTGTTAAGTCTCCGTCAATATAAAGAGGGCTACTAATAGCAAGTGGAATTAATTTGAATTGGTAAACATAGTCTGATAGTTTTTAAAAGGACGAAATGACGTGAATAATACAATGAAAGGCCACTGGGAGCACGTATATGCTTCCAAAGAGGTAGACCGACTCGGTTTGTATGAAGAGTCTCCTGAACCCTCAATTAGTTTAATATCCCGCTGCCACATAGATAAGGACGATACCGTTCTGGATGTAGGTGCAGGTGCATCGACTTTAATCGATTATCTTCTAGATCAAGGATACAATAATATCATTTCTGTCGACATAAGTGAGACGGCGTTACAGAAGCTCAGGAAACGGCTTGGTGAGGAGAAAAGCAACCTGGTACGGTGGATAACCGATGATATAACAAAGTCTGTTCATATAGACAAGTTAAGCGGTATAGCTCTCTGGCACGATAGGGCGTTACTGCATTTTCTACTTGAAGAAAGAGAACGGGAGATGTATTTGGCTGTTCTTAAGAAGGTGGTTAGAAAGGGAGGGTATGTAATCATAGCAACCTTTTCATTAATGGGTGCCAAGAAATGCAGCGGTTTAAACGTTATGAATTATGATCAAAAAATTCTGGCCGATTTTCTTGGAGATGACTTTGAATTAGTAGAGTATTTCGAGCATACATATTACACGCCTTCGGGTGAGGAAAGACCTTATGTATATACTTTATTTCAAAGAAAGAATTAATTTTAGCTGTTATGGATTAAAACTTTTATGAGTCCAACCGCTCACACACCACAAGATTGTCATTCATGTGGAGCTTTATATTAACAGATGCTTGAATTCTGAGACTATGACAATTATGAAAATACCCACACTACCGTGGGAACAAGTGTTTGTATAATAATCGAGTTGACTTTTTTAATAGCTTGAATTATCATTTTCGTATATACGAAAATGAATTTACGTAATCTTAAGAACAAAAACTCAAAAGGTAAAGTACTCCCGAGAAAAAAGACTAGGGGCAATAGTCCCTCCTGTAAGGTCGTTTGTTTTGATATTGAAAAGGTAAACGAAGTGAAAAGTTTACTACCCTCTGAGAATGAGATGGAAGAGTTGATTCATCTTTATACCGCACTTGGTAATATAACCCGGTTGAAAATAATTTTTGCTTTAGCGAAAGGGGAGCTCTGCGTCTGTGACATCGCTAATGTTTTGGGTCTAAGTATTCCTGCGACATCGCATCAACTGAAGTATCTTTATGAAAGAAAGATTTTGAAGTTTAGAAACGATGGTAAGATGGTCTACTATTCACTGAATAGTTTTCATCTCGTGAAAATTTTGAAGAAAGACGTTAACTTCATCGAGCACGAGTTAGTAAGCTAAAAATTTTTTGTAAGATTATTTTCTCGTTTGCAAAATGATCTCGAATATGAAATATATTAATTGCTTAAAAGTCCATTTTGAGTTTTGAGGCAATTTGTTCAATCTAGGCAGAAAACTGCTAATTATGAGTAGTATCGTCGGTGATTAGTTAAAGAAGGAGTATTAAATGAAAAAGAAAAGGAGTTATCAGATAGGAGTAATAGGAATCGGATTTGTTTTCATAGTGGCTTTGGGAATTTATTTTATGGTTATGGACAATGGTAAAACTAATATTCAAAAGAGCAATACAGAGTTATCAGGAATATTGGATTTTGATGACGTAGTTAAGCACCCTGAACGTTTCAATGGCTCTATTGGAGTAATTGGTAGAGTTATAAACCTTGACGAATCTAATACCTCTTTCATTTTAGCCTGCGAGGACGGTGACACAATACTGCCCATAAGTTATGAAGGACAAATGCCAAAATTGGATAGTGAAATCACGGTTTATGGAGAAATAAAAGAATTAGAAAGTGGTAAATACATTTTCGAAGGGCATGTATTTAGAGAGAGATGAGGAGCAAAATACTTTTCCCCGTAGTAGCTTTCGTTCTGGTTTTTATAGTCCATGCTTTTTATGCAGTCTGGGGGAGAATGCAAATTTATAAGCAATGGATTCAAATCGACGATACAACATTGCTAAACTCGTATTTTAAGAATCAGGACTATTTTTTAAGTTTATCCTATGCTCTATTAGGGGCATTCATAATATATTCTTTTTTAAAATGCTTTGATTATAGAAAACGCGGTGTTGGCGGCATGCTAAGTGGGGTTACATTGACGAGCGTTCTTTACTTTGGTGGATGTTTTCTATTAGGTTGCTGCGGGTCCCCTATATTCGTTGTTTATTTGGACTTGTTCGGTGTGTCTTTTTTAGGAATTGCAAAACCAATTCTTTTTATATTTACAGTGACTTCAGTGGTGATTGGCTACCTATGGATGGAAAAGAAAACCAAAACTTTAGAAGATTGTTGTGAGCGATAAACGCACGGGAATAAGTTCTATGCAAAATAAACATTCAATAGAGAGAATTAAAGCCGAATTAGAAGAAGGGATCAAGCTTACGAAGTGTAAGAAGTGTGGGTGTATGAAAGAGAGTTTGGGGGCTCTGAGAAACCCTCTTTCTTCGCTCCAGACAAATGATTCATTGGATTTGCTAAGGAATATCGAGCATTGGCTTAAGCAAATGCAGCCAATCGAGTATGCCTGTCTTGGATGTGAATATTGCTTTCCGGCTGTGGCGATGAACATTTATAATGAGGCTTTTTCTGAAACCGCACAGTCTCAATCGTTAAGTTGTGCATTCGAAGTTAGGGAGCAAGACTGGCCACCCGTTCCCGGTGAGTATTTCGCCTTCTGTGAAAGTCGAGATTGTCCTGTTGCAGTTTCGACTCTTGCAAGTGTAGAGCTTGCAGAAGAGCTTGCCGGTATACGCCCGAAGGAGCTTTGCATCGTTGGAAAGACAGAGACGGAGAATATAGGCGTTGATAAGATCATCAAGAATACTATAACAAATCCTACGATTCATTTTCTAATTCTTGCAGGAAGAGACCCGAAAGGTCATTATACAGGAAAAACACTTCTTGCTCTTCGGGAAAATGGTGTTGATGACAATATGAGGGTAATAGGGTCTCCCGGTAAGCGCCCTTTTTTAAGGAATGTAACTCTGGAAGAAGTAGAAAGCTTTCGAAAACAGGTTCAGGTTGTGGACCTCATTGGAATTGAGGATATTGAAACAATTGTTCAGAAAATAAAAGAAATCTCTAAGGGCTCCGGTATCACTTGTAGCTGTGAGGAGTGTCATAAAAAAACTGAACCCGTTAATATTTTAGAAATGCCGGTAATTAGAGCGGAAAAACCCACAAAAGTTGATATGGATAAGGCCGGTTACTTTGTGGTTGTCCCGCAGAAAGAGAAAGGGGAGATCCTCGTAGAGCATTATTCTTACGATAACAAACTACAGCGTGCCATAGAGGGTAAAGATGCTAGAACTATTTACTGGACAATTATAGAAAATGGCTGGGTTACGCAGTTGAGCCATGCTGCTTATCTAGGTAAGGAACTGTCGAAAGCAGAACTTTCGATTAAGTATGTGTTCAGGTACACTCAAGATGGTGCATAAAGAATGAAGGAGGGGAAAGACGATGGGACCTCAATATTTTTGGTTGAGTGGAATGTGGATATTCCCAATACTGTTTCTTATAGTAATGCTGATTATTGTCTACCTAGTTTTTGGGAGGGGAGGTTTTAGGCCGCCGTGGCATGATTCTAGTAATTATTATAGCGAAAGTGGAGGCTCGGATACAGCCTTTGAAATATTAAAAAAACGATACGCGAAAGGTGATATTACTAAAGAGGAATACGAACAAATTAAAAAAGATCTCTTAAATTAAATGAGCTATAAAACAATAAAAGAAACGTCCCGAACGCAGGGCGTAAGAGGTATGAATTTAAAATAAGGAAGTGAGGTAAATGGTATCTGTCAATCAAAAGGAATTACAGGAAAAAGTAAAAGAGATTTACCGTAAGGTTGCTGATGAACCATACGAGAATTTCCATTTCGAACTGGGTCGCAACCTCGCAGAAAAACTCGGCTACTCGAAAGTTGACCTAGAGCGAATACCAAACGATTCAGTTGAGTCTTTTGCCGGTGTTGGATTTCACTTTGATTTGGCTAAAATTCAAGTCGCGGAAAAAGTCATAGACCTGGGATGCGGCTCAGGGATGGATACGTTTGCTGCAGCTTTGAAAGTTGAAAAAAGTGGAGCGGTTGTTGGAGTGGATATGACCCGAGAGCAAAAAGAAAAAGCCGATCGCTTACGCTCAAGTGCAGATTTTGAGAATATTACCTTTGGTGATTAGGACAATTTAGGACTAAAGTGTATTTTGACCAACAAATCTAACAAATTCACCTTTCTGTAATTATACCTAAACTCCATTTCTTTTAGATACAAATTAAAATGGTTTTTACTTA
>Ga0114931_10000256_pt1 | contig 62309 bp, 53 predicted proteins | sample 2SBtaG_FD_89579 | JGI IMG/M metagenome (GOLD analysis project Ga0114931, IMG submission 89579) | Deep subsurface microbial communities from Kolumbo volcano to uncover new lineages of life (NeLLi) - 2SBTROV14_V59a metaG | ecosystem: Environmental > Aquatic > Marine > Volcanic | place: Kolumbo... | reverse complement strand
AGAAACCCATCGCATACATATGGCCAGACGGGAGACTTTCCCGTGCAGTTAAAGGCATTCTCACAATTCGGTTGTGTCGATTCTGCCTCGGCTACCCTATCTGTCATCCAGGGACCCCAGGTTGACTTTTCCTGGGATAAGGCCTGCTCAGGAGAAACAATTAGTTTTACAGATCTTACCAACTCCGTAGGGGAACCCATTTCTGATTGGATATGGTTGATTGATAACAATGTGCTCAATAGCCAAAATCCACAATTCACTTTTTCAGGCACAGGCACCTTTCCGGTACAGCTAAGTGTAACCACAAGCAATCTATGTGCTCAGGCGATGACCAAAAACATTTCTGTTGGATCTCCACCCTCCCCGTCATTCACCTTCACCGAGTCATGCAGTGGAGGAACAACAACCTTCAGCGATACATCTACCGGAGTAATTTTCAGTAGAGAATGGACCGTAGATAACCAAGTGGTTGCAGGAGACTCTTTGATGACCACTTCACTTGAACCCGGTGCTCACGCTGTTTCTTTAGCAGTTGTTTCTGATGCCGGTTGCTCTGCAACTATCAATAACAACATTGAAATAATGGGAGGGCCCAAAGCTGATTTTTCAGTTTCCACCGACTATGGTGCCGCTCCATTGCATGCTCTGTTTGCTAATTCATCTACGGGTGCTGATACTTACCTGTGGTCATTTGGTGACAATGACAGCACAATAAGTTCAAGCCAGGATCCATCGTTTATATACGCAGATACAGGTGTTTACAATGTTACGCTTATCAGTAACGGAGGGTCAAATTGTGCCGATACCCTCACAAAATCTATCCAGGTAGTTCCCATCATCCAAGGTATCAGTATTGATGGTTTGACCCTTTTGGATAGCGGTAAGGTGGTCATAGCATTGACGAACCAGGGATCTGTTACGTATGATGAGTCCAATTTAACCGTGGCACTTTCTTTGGACAACAGCTCTGAACTGGCCATCCCGTTTCGAGCCACCCTCTTTCCAAAACAAAGCATCAACTTTGTGCCTGATGCAACGCTATCTGACACGGGAAAATCCAGGTTGTTATGCGTTTCTGCTCAGCTGCTTGAAGCTAATAATGAAATTTCTCTCGACAAAGAGTGCCTCAACCTCACCAGCCAAAGCCAGATCACAAAGGTGTACCCAAATCCAACAGATCGTCAGATGAGTGTGGATGTTATTGCAATAAACAATGAAAAGATCCACTTGCTAATAAGCGATCGCTCTGGGGTCATTGTCTATGAGCAGTCTAACCTGGTCGCACAGCGCGGCCTCAACACATACAGCATCGATACTACCCCTCTTCGACCCGGCTTGTATCTCATACGACTCATCACTTCTGATAGAAATGAAACGATGAAGTTTATGGTCAACCGATAAGTAGAAACCAAATAGATTGGCAACTCCTACCTGTATTTTACCTCAATGTTATGTAGCTCAAGGACTGGTTTCAAGAATTCCTCCAGATCATAAACACAGAGCTGGCTTGCAGCATCACACAATGCTTCTTCTGGTTGAGGATGAGTTTCAATAAAGAAGCCATCTACGCCTGCTGCTGCCCCGGCCCGGGCCAAGGTAGGTAGAAACTCCCTGTTCCCCCCCTTGGGATCTGCACTCGGAATTCCATATCTGCGAACGCAATGCGTAACATCAAAGACTACTGGGTAATTAAGTTGCTGCATAAGATAAAACGCTCGAGGATCAACGATCAGGTCGTTGTACCCGAATACATACCCCCGCTCAGTGAGGATGATCTGTTCATTGCCTACTGCCTCACATTTACCGATGGGTAGTTTCATATTCTCTGGAGCAAGAAACTGAGCATGTTTTAAATTCACTGGTTTTCCCTGTTTGGCTGCAGTCTGAACAAGAGTGGTTTGCATGGCAAGATAGGCTGGTATCTGAAGTACGTCAAGCACAGAGGAAGCAGCTTCCATCTGTTCAGGATAATGGACATCAGACAAAATAGGGAATCCAAACTCTTCTTTGATCCTTTGAAGCATCTTTAGCCCTTCATCAAGCCCAGGACCCTGGTAGTTCTCTGATGAACTACGATTGTCTTTTTGAAACGATGATTTATAAATCACCGGCAGGTCCAGTCGCTCTGAAACTTCTTTTAGTTTTTCAGCGGTTTTAAGCATGACAGATTCATCCTCGATAACACATGGACCGGAAATAAGGAACAATTTATCCGCACCACAATCAATATGGCCAATCTGTACATTTTTTTTACTCATATTATCTGCAATCTATGATCAGTCTCAAATATGTATGTTTACATCCGCAGGTACCAGTCTTTGATACGCTTTCGATCGAGTACCGTTTGCCAGTCAGGCCCAAAAGCATGATTCCACATGTGCTCAAGATTAATGGCCACCTCCACCATTTCATCAATGGTTTCGTCGCTCCATTGCGATGCCAGGTTTAGAGGAAAATGAATTTTATGCTTCTCTACCATGAATTTGAAATCACCAACATGGTTTCCATATACATCCTCCAGTTGGTTAAAGGCAATGCAATTGGCCAATCCATGATGGATATGCAACACTTTGGATAAACCATACGAAAGTGCATGACAAACCCCAACTTCTGAATATGTGAGGCTAAGGCCTCCCATATACGAAGCTACCATGAGCATCTCATCCGACTTGGGATCTTTCCGGTCTAATTTCATAAATACCTCCTGGCACATTTCCAGCGCCTTGTATCCATAAGCCTCGCTGAATGTGTTTTTCATATGTCCGGACATAGACTCAACACAATGGATAAAACAATCCATGCCTGTATAAAACCATTGATCGTTGGGTACGGATGCAATTAAGTCAGGATCAAGGACAATTTGGTTCAATACCGTCCACTCGCATTTAAGGCCCAACTTCTTCTCAGGACCCGTCAATACGGCTGTCATTGACACCTCAGCTCCCGTACCAGAAATGGTAGGCACGCCTACCGCATAAATGCCTGGCCGTTTCACCAGGTTTAACCCCTGATACCGGGTAGAGGACCCCTCGTTTGTAAACATAAGAGAAGTCGCCTTGGCAACATCAAGAACGCTTCCCCCACCAATACCAATCACCCCGGCGGGTACTCCGTATTTTTCCAAGTAACGGTCTCTTAGGTCATCAATAAGTTGGGTTGTTGGCTCTTCCTCCACTTGAATGTACTCCAGATGATCATTTGCCTCTAATGGAAGCTGCTGTTTAAATTCTTCCTTGTCAATGAAATATTCATCAACAAAGAACAACATATAACCCTTACCGTCTTGACGTTTGGGGGCTATGATCTCGCCTAGTTTTGCGAAACTTCCTCGCCCATAGGCACATTTTTCTACCCCTTTGAGATTTCTGAATATCATAGATAGCTAATACTTGTCATAAAAGGTGGGCGCAAAGGTCAGAAAAATTAGTGACTGTCATTCAAAGAACTTACATCATTATTAACGAGAATGCCAAAATTCAGTGGAAAATACCTTGTGCTCAAATCCATTTCAATATTGCATTAATAAATACTATTTCAGTACATCAGGCCTTAATTGCCTCTGCAATAGCGTTACCAATGCTTCTTGCTTCCTCTTCCGTCCAGGTGGCCCGGATACCCAGGGAGATAAGACGTCCCATTACATCTTGAGAACGTGGAAGTTCAAGGTTAGCATAATTTTGAGGAGCACCTAAATGATGCACGGCCAACGGTGCTGCTGATTTAAGCTGTTTCACGTGTTCCCATTGGTTGATGAAATGATACATGTTGGTAAACCAATAGTTGATACCACCTACACCGGCATTGGCAAGATCATTGACCAAACGCAGAGCAGCTTCCTGGTTAGGCATAAAGAAATTCAGAAAGGTTGATGAATCTCCCTCAGGGTCGGGCATATGGCGGAAAGTGATCCCTGGCAAACCCATAAACCGTTCTTTGATGATGGCCTTGTTTCGCCTCTTACCATCCAACAGTACTTGTATTTTGCGCATCTGAGCTAAACCAACGGCAGCATGCAACTCACTTATCCTGTAGTTAAATCCGAGGTATGGGTGTGGTTCCATCCCTCTGTTAACTCCAACATGACTATGACCATGATCTGAAAATGTATCTGCCTTTTCATATATAGCTTTGCTATTAGTAATAAACAATCCTCCTTCTCCTGCTGTTGTGATCTTAAAAAAATCAAAAGAGAAGGCTCCGCATGACCCGAAAAGGCCCACATGTTTACCTTGATAGAATGCTCCGAGGGCCTGACCTGCATCCTCAATGAGCACAAGGTCTAACTCATTACACACCTTCTGGATCGGCTGCATATCGGCAGCAGCTCCACACATATGTACAAGCAGTACTGCCCTGGTATTTTCAGAGGCAGCAGCCCTTATCGATTCAGCGCTCAAACACAGGGTATCATCAATCTCAGCAAATACCGGTAATGCCCCGGCGTAGAATACAGCTTCTATCGTTGCCATGAATGTAAAAGGAGGAACAATAACTTCATCGCCATGACCAATCCCTGATGCAGCAAGTGCACAGGCTACGGCTGCCGATCCGCTGGACACAGCATGTGCATAGGTCGCTCCTGTAAATGAAGCCACCTCATCTTCCAGTTCACGAGCTTTCCACATCCCCTGCCTGAGTTCGTCATGATTGTACCTGAAAAGTGCCCCTGTGGAAAGCACATCCATGACCTCCTTTCGTTCTTCATCTCCAAATAATTCAGTACCTGGCATAATATTTATTGTTTTTTTATCTAATCACCAAAAGTTCTAGACATTGCACCATTCTTAAACTGTTTCAATTGTCTCCACCCGCTCCTTCACCCTCTCCATTAGCCATGTAGGTGTTGAGGTGGCCCCACAGATACCCACTGTAGAAGCCTCTCTAAGCCAGGAGGGTTCAATCTCCGATTCATTCTCAATAAAATAGCTCTGCGGATTTACTTGCTGACAAACCGCATAAAGTGCTTTGCCATTAGAACTCTTTTTTCCACTCACAAACAAGACAACATCATGTAGGCTTGAAAATCTCCGGAGTTGTGGTTCCCGGTTTGATACCTGACGGCAAATGCTATCATTTGCACGAAACTCACCTTCCTGGAGTTCCGCTGCATCCCTTATGCGCTTCTCTATTTTACGCTTCATCTCATAAAAGCCCTTTGTGCTTTTCGTCGTCTGACTAAAAAGGGTGAGAGGCCTTGAATAATCCAGTCGATCCAGATCATCATCCGTCATCACTACCTGGGCTTCATAGTTGGTTTGACCCGTGAGACCAATAACTTCCGCATGTCCCTCCTTCCCATAGATCACTGTTTGTCCATTGGAATTCAGCATTTTTTTATGAGCATTGCGAACACGATTTTGTAACTTAAGCACCACCGGACAGGAGGCGTCAACCAGTTCAATATTATTTTTTACAGCCAATCGATACGTATCCGGTGGTTCTCCATGAGCCCGAATCAATACTTTGCAGTCATGTAAATTCTTTAGATCATCACGCTGAATGATATGTAGCCCTTTCTGAGCAAGCCGTCGAACTTCCATATCATTGTGAACAATATCTCCCAGGCAATAAAGCTTACCATCTTCATTAAGCTCATCTTCGGCCATTTGAATGGCGAATTCAACTCCAAAACAATATCCTGAATTTTCATCAATTGTTACAATGCGGCTCATTGGACTATTTTTCCTGTGGCTAACTGGATGATCTCCTCTACCTGCTCATCAAAGGTCATAAAAGTATTGTTAATTATTACAGCATCTTCTGCCTGAATCAGGGGGCTCTCTTCCCTGGTAGAATCCATGCAATCACGCTGTGTCAGATTGGCCTTCACTTCATCAAAGTCAATGAGGATACCTTTTTCGATAAGTTCCTTTTGCCTTCTCATTATGCGAACGTTGAAGTCGGCAACCATAAAAATTTTTAATTCAGCATCTTTGAAAACAACAGAACCTATGTCTCTGCCATCCATAACAATGGATCGTTGCTTTCCCATTTTGCGTTGCTGGGCCACCATAGCGTGTCTGACCTGATGCAGTGCGCTTACCTCACTCACCTTTTTCGATACCTCCATCTGTCGGATTTCCTCTTCGACATTAAGTCCGTTCAGGTATGTGACAGGATCACCAGATTCATCTCGCTTAAAATGGATAGTTATCGATTCCAGGGACTTCTCCACCTCATGAGGATTGGACGGACTGATGTGTTGCTGCATAAAATACAACGTTACCGCCCGATACATGGCCCCGGAATCAATATAGGTATAATTGAGCTGCCGGGCTACCTCCCTGGCAGTCGTACTTTTACCGCAGGCCGAGTATCCGTCGATGGCAATAATTATTCCGCTCATAACATCGATGCCAAGCCGTGTTGGCATGCTCAACAATCCTTCATTGGACATGGGATGGGCTCTCCTTTTTTGATTTTTTTATGCTTTTTTGATACCAGCCCATTATTGGTGGTTTTGCAGGCACCAAATAACAATATCAAGATGACAAAGAAACTAAGGCTAAACCTAATAAAACGACCCAAATTAGTTAATTTAACGAGTTGCAAATATAGGCAGAATTGAAATGAATAAGGGCACTCATTCGGTTAGTGGAAAAATTGTTGACATCAGCAATAAAAAAATCTTCTCCGGAACCGTTCATTGTAAAAATGGGAGAATATCTGCGATTGATACAAATAGCCGTGCACCCGATCAATATATACTACCTGGTTTTATTGACGCTCATATACATGTCGAAAGTTCATTACTAGTACCGTCTGAGTTTGCACGAATAGCGGTAGTACATGGAACAGTAGCAACCGTTTCAGATCCGCATGAAATTGGTAATGTCCTGGGTAAAGAAGGAGTGAACTATATGATCGAGGACGCTGAGAAGGTTAATTTTAAGTTCTATTTTGGAGCGCCTTCCTGTGTCCCAGCCACTGCATTTGAAACTGCCGGTGCCGAGATCACATCGACTGACATCGATGAACTCATGACATTGAATAAGGTTAGCTACCTGGCCGAAATGATGAACTGGCCCGGTGTTCTGGCCAGAGACCCCTTGGTAATGGAAAAAATCAAGATCTCCAACTCTCATGGACTTCCGGTGGATGGCCATGCTCCGGGCTTACGTGGTGAACAGGCCAAGGCATATATCGGTGCAGGGATCAGTACTGACCATGAATGTTTTACTTCAGAGGAGGCGCTTGACAAGCTACAAAATGGGATGAAAGTCATCATCAGAGAAGGAAGTGCTGCTCGCAACTTTGATGCTCTGATAGGGTTATTACCCACATACTGGGAACATATGATGTTTTGTTCTGATGACAAACATCCGGACGTGCTGGTGAAGGGGCATATCAATGACCTGGTCCGTCGTGCTGTGGCACTTGGCATGGATATTTTCAAAGTACTCCAGGTTGCCTGTATTAATCCGGCAAAGCACTATCGACTAGATGTAGGTCAACTTAACCTCAATGATCCAGCAGACTTTATCGTGGTAAAAGACCTGGAAACCTTTGAGATTACCAGCACCTATATTAACGGTGAGCTTGTGAGTGCTGATGGTCGGTCGCGAATTCCAAAAATCAATAGAAGGACGATCAATCGTTTCAACGTTCATCGCAAATGCGTGGATGATTTCGTTATCAGCTCCAGAGGAAAAAAGATCAATGTGATCAAAGCGATTGATGGAGCGCTTATCACTGAGAAAATGGTGATGGAAGCCTCTATTGAAAATGGAAAGGCTGTTTCTGACACGGATCGTGATATACTGAAACTTTCGGTAGTCAACCGCTACAATGATTCTCCTGTTGCAACCGGATTTATACATGGAATTGGTATCCGTAAGGGTGCCCTTGCGTCATCTGTGGGCCATGACTCACATAATATTACCGTAGTTGGGGTCGATGATTATTCGATATGCAAAGCTGTAAATTTGATCATCGAAAATCGTGGAGGTTTAGCAGCTGTTTGTGATCACGAAGAGCAGATATTGCCTCTCCCGGTAGCCGGCTTGATGTCTACGGAAGATGGATACAAGGTAGCCAGGTCTTATACCGGGATAGACAAGCTTAGTAAGAGCATGGGATCAAAACTCTCGGCGCCGTTTATGACGCTTTCCTTTATGGCCCTCCTGGTTATTCCATCATTGAAGCTTAGCGACAAAGGGTTGTTTGATGCTGAGAAGTTTGAATTTATCGATCTATTTGACAATAGTGAGTTGCCGGTCAACCGGTGATATCCTGTAAATCCAGCCTACAAAATCACCTGATGACTTACGACATTCTTTTCGCTTCTTATTCACCCGCAATTTCCACCAGGGGGTAGCTCTGAACACCAGGGAGGTTTTGGTAGCGGCATTATGCCAAAACCTAGCAAACCCATTCATACTTCCCGATTTACCCTTTACCTGGATTTCATATCGAAATCCCAGTTTCATCGTGAAGTCCTCAAAGCATTTGTTCCCGTAGAGGATGCCATGTGTTGTTGTTTTTACAATTGACATATAATGTCGTTTCCCCTCGGGTCGTTCTTTCCTTTTATTCACTTTCGCCTTGACGTCCGTTGTATTAGTGCGGGGTATAGATTCCTGTGCAAAAAGGTAAGGTGAACTAAGAAAAATAGTAAAGGAGAACATCAGAAGTCGTACCATACATGTAATTCTAGTACAAAATACTAACATTTCAAGAATGAAACGTATTCGAGAACCAATACCCAATTAATTCAACTGAATATCCCGTACCAGTAGGGAGTTGGTCTCAAAGTCGTACAGAGTTTTCTCGCGAAGCTGAAAATAGGCGATCCAAAAATCACGAGAGTAGAAATGTAGTTTTGTTTGGCGAGGTCCTTGGAGGCCAGCGACTGGTTAAGGTCGGTAATGGATATCTTCCCTATGAGGAAAAGTTGTTTGGATATACCATATGCCCGGTTGGCGATCTGGTCAGATTTGATTCTCGATTCCAACTGTTTACGCAACATATTAAAATTCCGTACTTCGGTAAGAATATCCTGATCAAAGGTCTCCTTATCTTGTTTTAACTGATATTCTACCAGTTTCTGGTTGGCCTCCGCTGTCTTTCTACGGGCTTTCTGACGCCCCCAGTCCAGCACAGGCACCGTCATACGCAAGGCAACAGCCACGTTGCTCAGCGTATTATTATATACATCGGAAAAAGACAAACCCTGGTTATTCAACCCGTAAACAGCATCCAGGTTCATATTGACCCCACTTGAACGCTGGGCCCGTGCTACTTCCTGCTTGGCTTCCAGCAATCGACGATCATAGCTAACAAAATCAGGTTTATTTTTATGGGCTTCGGCAAGAGCTACATTTTCATCCACAAGGAATTCTGGTATATTCTCAGGTAATGTTAAGTCGATGGTATTATTTTCAGACAAGCCGATAAACGATTTCAGGTTCAGGTCGGCTTGCTGTTGATCTACCAGGGCCTGAGATACTGCAAGCCTGGAATTCACCAGATTGAGCTCAAGTTGCAAGAGATCATTTTCCGTAATTTTTCCAAGATTGTAACGACCTTGTGCTATCTGGTAGATGGTGTCGTTGCTTTGCACATTTTTCCGGGCGATGTCCAGGTTGATCTGTGCAAGCAATAAGTCGAAAAACCGGCGTGTAGCCCCAATGGATATCTGTTCCAACTCTTCAAAGTACCTTTTCTGTGACTCTTGATATACCAGGGGTTTAATCAGCCTATTCCATTTGAATGCATTATATTGAAAAATGGGCTGAGATAAACCTACTGAAATTGGTTCACCGCTATATTGAGTGAAGTCTGTCTGAAAATCATCAAAACGGTTAGCATTGGTATAAACTGTTATATTCCCTCCTGTTGGAGCGATCACTTGTTGTAGCCCCAACTGCATGTTGACAGTATTATTTTTTACACTGCGATAGAGCAAACTTCCGTCAGGTTGCGTAACGGGGGTTACCCGTTGGTTATAAGCCGGTACAGTTCCACTAAACAATAGTTGTGGGTTGTAGTCCGATCGATAGGTACGGTAGATCCAATAACTGTTTTCCTTACGTGTTTCTGCGCTTAACCAGGCAGTAGATTTCGTCCGAGCCAATTGCACTACATCTTTTAAGGTATAGGACTTTTGAGACAAAGCACTGCCAGACGACAAAAGGAGAGCTATTGGTAAGATAAATATGGTTTTATTCATGTCTAAGAGAAGTTATTGGGTCCTGGTGAGCGGCTCTGCGGGCCGGCATGATACCGAATATTAATCCAACTGTGGCAGCAACACTAAATGAAAGGATGATGGATGATGGTAGGATAATGGTAGGTATGGCAGCAAGGTTGGATACAATACTTGCAATGACGATTCCAAGGATAACTCCAATAATACCACCTGTAATACTGATCATTATAGCTTCATTTAAAAATTGGAGTATAATGTCATCCTTGCGTGCACCAATAGAAAGACGAAGACCAATTTCCTTTATCCTTTCCATAACTGAGGCAAGCATGATGTTCATTATACCAATTCCGCCAACCAATAAAGAGATACCCGCTATGGCACCCAGGACAAAGTTAAAAATACTTGTTGTTCTCTGTTGCTGTTTTAATAATAATTCAGGAATTGTAATCTCATAATCAATCACACTGAAATGTCTGCGTTCCAGATAACGGGATAGAATTTCAGCAGTGGATGAAAGTACCTCGGTTTTTTCCACCTGAACCACCAGTCGGTCCAGTTGATGATAATTCTCACGTGGCTTGGTCTCATCTTCAGAATTGTTTCCGGTAATAATGACGAAGCGTCCTCCGCTTGCCTGGTTAGAGCTTCGAATCATCGATTCCGTGACAAGGTCCCGATTTTGATATCGGATCAATACCGTGCTCACCGGCGTGTATACGTCCATATTATAGTCCCTTATTCCCAGTTTCTCAATGCTGGCATCGGATATGTATCGTTCATTCAGCACTCCGATGATCTTCAACCAGTTGCCACCAACCTTAATGGTCTTACCGAGCGGATCTTCAGTTGGGAAAAACTTAGCTTTTATGGAGTTGCCAATTACACATACGGGATCACCTCGTTCCATCTGTATGGGATTAAAAAGACTCCCCTCGGACAGGCTAAAACTGGTGATCTCAAAATATGCCGGGGTTACTCCAACTAACTTGGCCGAGCGCCGTATCCCGTTTTTTATCAGATAGGTTTCAAGCAGGATCTCAGGGCTAACCTTTGCTATTCCGGGAATAATCCGGGTGAGACCTTCTACATCCCGAACGGTGAGGCCTGGTGAGAACTTCGTCTTTGCAGCTTTGCCCAACACTTCCGTAACTTGCTCTTCTTTTTGCTCAACAATCGGTGTCACCACGATGTTGTTCACCCCTACCAGTTTGATCTGTTGCAAGATTTCCTCCTGGGCACCGTTTCCTATGGCAAGCATGGCAATCACCGCAGCTACACCGAATATAATTCCGAGTGCGGTCAATAAGGACCTGAGCTTATTGGCGAATACGGCTTCAAATGCAACAGAGAAGCTAGAAAGATAGCGGTCAGAAAATAATGCGCTTAACTTCATAGACCAATTCAGCCAGTATTATTTCGTGGTCTTTTCCCTCTTTGGACGTTTCCCGTTACCTCTGCCTCTTCTATTACCGGTCTGATTACCAGGCATCGTTACTTTTCTTCCATCAGGAAGAGTAAACATACGTTCGGTAGGGTTTTCTAAATCTTCATTTTCCTGCTCCGGCTTAAATCTCTTTCCATTCATTTCGGGGATCAAAATCACAGGTTTATCTTGTTGACCATTTGGAATGGACAGGAAGAGCATATTGCCAGGTTCAACCCCCGCTAACACAATTGCTTCATCGGAATTTGTAGGTCCCACTTCTACCTCTTGTTTTTTGATGGATAAGCCTTTCTTTTGGTAAACGAAAGTGATACTATCCTGCTCTGTATGTAAGCACTCTAAAGGCAGGAAAGTGGCACTATCTGTTTTGCTGATAATGATGCGGTTGCTGGTCGTCATGGCAGGGCGTAATAGGTCATCTTTCCCTGCTATCTGGACACTTACCTGGAATACTTTGGCGTCAGAGTTAGGGCGCTGCTCACCCACATTGGCTACTTTAATTACCGTCCCTTTAAGTTTTTTCTCTGGGAAAGCATCCAACCCAACTTCCACCTGTTGGCCTGGTTTAATTTTTCTAACATCCACCTCGTTTACATAGGTTTTGGACAACATAACCGACAAATCAGGGAGGGTTGCCACCACAGGATCCCATGCGCTTATTGTTGATCCCTCCTTCATAGGTTTGCCATCCCAACCCTTACGATAGATGAGCATACCATCCTCCGGCGCCGTAATGGTGAACTCACTCATCAGTCGTGATAATGAACCTAACTCATTTTGCGCTTTTCTCAGATTGGCGCTGACCTCCTGCATTTTGGCAATATTCTGTTCTTTTTTAATGCTATAGTTCTCTTTGGCCTGGGCATAAGCCCGTTTGGCCTTATCCAGATTGATTTCCGCCTGCTTGACCGTAGCGGGTGGTTCAAACTTGGACTGGTCGAGGACCATTTGCTTTTCTTCTATGTCATATTTCAGGTTGATCAATTCATCTCTCGCTTGCCTCATTTGCAAGGTAGTATCCAGTCTGGTCTGAGTAAATTGTGACATTTCTTTATCTACCTCTAACTGAGCATCCTGAATTTTATTCATCAAATCCGACCGGTCCAGAGTAGCTATCCACTCTCCTTTCTTTACTTCGGTACCTTCTTCTACAATTTGATCAATTTTCACCTGATGAATCCTGAAATCCCTCAACTTTGTTGGGCCATATATCTTTACAGAATTTTTTGCCTCAAGCTCACCGGTGGTTTCCACCGACACCTCGAACATTCCCTGTTTTACAGGCACCATGATGTCCGTGCTGTTCTTGTCTTTGCTTCCTTTGACAGCGAAATAACCAACAAGCAAAATGACTAACACTACGGCACTTATTCCGATTTTCTTTTTCATAATATCCTGATTTTGAGCCTATTTGCTCCAAAGGTAACTGACCTAACCTGAATTTTACATCCATACATATAATCATGTCCCCTATTATAAAAGAGACTTTCCCACGACTATTTTAATTAGACATCTACGTCACTAAAACCGTGCGGTACATGGTCACAAACCCTGAGAAGAGGTTATGATGCCACATTATTCATGGCGCAACGATACAATCGGGTCCTGGCTGGCAGCTTTGCGCGCTGGTGTTAAGCCAAAGATAATTCCGACCAGGGCAGCCACCCCGAAGGAGACCAATACGGAGACCCCACTGATGATGGTAGGGATATCAGCCAGCACTGAAACAACAATGGAAATAGCAATGCCCAAAAATATCCCCAGAAGCCCTCCTGTAATACTGATCATTACGGCCTCCAGCAGGAATTGCAATACAATATCAGATTTTTTTGCACCAATGGACATCCTAAGTCCTATTTCTTTGATACGCTCCATAACTGATGCTAACATAATATTCATGATCCCAATACCTCCCACTAAAAGTGAAATGCCGGCTATGGCTCCAAGAACAAAGTTAAATATGCTTTTGGTCCTTTGCTGTTGCTTAAGAAGGAGTTCCGGGATGGATATTTCGTAATCAACGGTACCAAAATGCCTTCTTGATAACATTTTTGATATTACTTCGGCTACCCCTCCAAGTTGTGCTGTCTGATTCACCTGCACTGTCAAGCGATCCAACTGATGGTAGTTGGTGTCCTTATTCTTCTTATCATCTTCATCTTCATGCATGGCTCGTTTGATTGCGGCCTGGGTTACCAAAGACCTGTTTTGATACCGGACAAGAACAGTATTGAGGGGTGCATATACGTCCATATTATAATCGCGGATACCCAGGCTGGTTAGGTTTTTCTTGGAGATATAGCGTTCTTTCAACACGCCGATTACCTTCAACCAATGAGAGCCTACCTTTATCCGCTTACCAATGGCCTGTTCCTGACTGAAAAATTTTGATTTAATGGAGTTACCAATAACACAAACAGCTGATCCGCGCTGGAGCTGTTCCTTATTGAACGTATGTCCTTCGCTAAAAATGAAATTGGTAATGTTAAAATAACTGTTGGATATCCCAACCAGTTTAGCTGATCTCTTCCTGCCATTTTTAATCACATCGGTATCAATGATAATTTCAGGGCTTATCTCTTCGACCCCGGGGATTACATCTCTGATGCTTCGGGCATCCAGCATATTAAGGCCCGCCGAAAGAATTTTCTTATCACTTTTGACGGGAACAGCTTCTACCGCTCCTTCTTCCTGCTTCACAATCGGGGTAACAACGATATTATTAACTCCAACGAGCCTGATCTGTTCAAGTATTTCCCGTTGGGCCCCGGAGCCTATGGCCATCATAGCAATGACAGCGGCTACTCCAAATATAATCCCGAGTGCGGTAAGCACCGATCGGAGTTTATTGGCAAGCACAGAAGCCAGCGCCACGGAGAAGTTAAAGAAATAACGATCCATCTGGATTACTCGGGTACTTTAGCTTCCAGATAAGTGATACTGCGTGACTCAAAGTCCTTGGGATCAGAAAGATAAAGTTCATCACCTGATTTTAGCCCGGCAGTTACCACCACATTATCGGTATTGGATTGGCCGAGCAATACTTCCTTCCTAACATAGGACATCCCCTCACGCATGAGCACATAAGTGAGCGTATCTCCTTGAGAATGAATGCATTCAAGAGGGACGTAAACGGCTTTTGGAATCACCTTGGCAATGATGTTATTTCCCGTGGTCATGGAGGGTCGTAACGTGGAGTCAGACTGATCCAATTCTATATCCACCTGAAAGACTTTCGCATCGGAATTGGGTTTCTGTTCTCCGACGTTAGCTACCTTGATCACCTTGCCTGTAAGTTTTTTGTCAGGAAATGCATCCAGGCTTATATTGACCTTCTGCCCTTCACTAACCACTCGAATATCAACCTCGTTAACATAGGTCCTGGAGATCATAGTATTCAAATCTGGTAAGGTAGCCACGACCGGATCCCATGCATCTATTGTAGAGCCGGCCACGCGTTTTTTTCCACTCCATGTTCGGTCGTAGATTAACATACCATTTTCAGGAGCAGTAATATTAAACTGTGATTGTATTTTAAGTAAAAAGTTTAATCGATTTTGGTCGTCAGCCATACGGGCATAGGCCTCTCTCATTTGAGCAACGGCCTTTTTGATCTTCAGATCGTATCCATTATCCGCCTGCTTATAGGCCCTTTGCGCCTTTTCATATTCAATCTGTGCCTGTTGTTGAGTGGCCGGTGGTTCAAACTTTGATTGTGCAACAACAATTTTCTTTTCTTTGACGGCATATTCCAGATTGATCAACTCATCCCGGGCTTTTCGCAGTTCCATGGCGGTATCCAGCCTCACCTGCGTATATTTTGATTCGCTTTGCTGAAATTGGGTTTGTGCATTATTGATCTTCTCCAATAGTTGAGTTTGGTCAAGACGTGCAACATAATCTCCCTTCTTCACCACCGTTCCTTCAGGAATGATATCATCGATTTTAACATTCCATATCTGGGCAGTCATAAGCCCTGAAGGTCCGGAGATATCAACCGAGTTTTTCGCTTCAAGCTCACCACTGGTCTCAATATCAATGATAAATTCTCCTTCCTTGGCTTTGACAAAAACCTCCGATGTTTCAGATGTCCCTGAATTAAAATTAAATGCCAGGACAATAAGAATTAAGCCAACTAACAGACTCGCATAAATGATGAACTTCTTGTTCATGATTGTCTTAATTGAGTTTGTTTTTTACTCTCTGTCGTGTTAATTAATCACTCTAAAGTAAGATGATCTGCCACCAAATCTGCAAAAAACTGCAATAAATATCAATCCATTGAAGCCCATCATACTTAGACGAGAAGGTATGAGGAGGTTAAATTGTCTCATTTATTGTAGGTCGTGCTTCCGGCTGATCAACTTAAAATAGAGGGAAATGCCATGACACCCATAAATGAACCTAAATCTCTTAATGCATGTGGGAGACGTTGATCTCCTACTCGAGTCAATATTTACAAGGCTCCAATTAAACAGGGGATGGTCCTCAAAATGCTATCTCTTTTCAGTCATTTTAACCTTGCCTACGGCTTCTTTCAAGCTGATCTTTCCTGAATTAAAGTTCTTCAGCACTGAAGTATTAACAGTAAACTCAATTTTCCTGGGTAGCTCACAACCTGTGCAACGCGTCATAGTTACCCTTGCAATAACCACTTCATCATTAGAAAGGCTATTGATCGAACGGCCATAACTCACCATGTTTTCTTTAAAACTCTTAATAAAAACGGGATAAAGCTCTTTCACTTTTTGGTTCCTTTCATCGGTAGATAGACCCCTTCGTTGAATTGCAGGCAAAAAATAAGTACCATCTTCATCATAAGAAGAATATACTTTGAAAGAAAAAACTACTCCCACTCCTTCTATTTTCTCATAACTGGGCCTCCAGGAAATAAAATAAGAGTCAGTATACTCTTCATCATAAACTGTTTTCATGGTGGAGGCAAAAATGTCAAGATCTTTTGAACGACCTCCCTTGGGGTCTGATTCCTTGATTTTGATCCGTTTGATTAGCTCATCTCTGCTGATCTTACCACTGGAATAGTCCAGTTGGTCCTGTTTTTTCAACTCAGCCGTCAATCCTAATAAAGACCCTCCTTCATCACTGCTGGAGGTAGTAACACCGGACCATGAATTAAATGCGGCCGCAGAACCATTGGATGTCGCCGAAGTGAGAACAATTTTATCCGATGGGCCAAGCTGTCCTATCATCTGGCTATAATCGGCAAGAAAAGTAGTAAATATATCTTTCCAATCCAGTTCGTTTTCCGTCGAAAAAGAATATGAATATGCCCTGGCCCGTCCCAACCGTCCGGGACTAACCTCCACAATGGCTTCATTATCTTTATCCTTACTTTCATCAAGGTCATCCTTCCCTTTGGATTTTATCTTTACCTTGGGAGCAAAGTGAACCTTGAATCCCTGGTTCACCCGAAAGATCACTCCGTAGCCTTCCACATAGTTACCATCTACCTCTTCACTGGATGAAAAATAAGCCTCGTCATCATCAGCCAGCGTTCTCAAAATATTACTGGCGATGCGAATATCCCTCTCCATCCGCTTTTCATCGATTTGTCCAAAACTTGTGCCGGCAATCAGCACCAGTCCAATTATAATTAGTCCTTTCATCTTGTTTATTACTTTCATTGTCCTATTGAATTATCTTGATTTACCGTTGTTATTATTCTTGCCAACACCTCTTCTGTTTGTTCCTGGCGTTCGTCTGTATCATTTTTCAGCCGTAACATATTGGCTTGTATAAACTTTAGATCCTGTTCCCGTTGCTTGTCCAGGTATTCATAAAACTGAGCAAATAATGATTTCAGATAGGCCTCCTGTTGTTCAGAACTTTGCGAATAGAATTCCTGCATGGATTTTGTATTAGCCTGCTTAAATTCATTTATCAGGGTGTCAACCTGGGTTTTAGATAATCGGGGTCTGGTATTGAATTTCTTGATCTCCTCTTGCTGCCTTTCCTGACTATCCAAAACCAGGTTGGTCAGATCGGCGCGCAACAAGCTGGTTGCTTGCTGTAGCTCATGACTTGATGTCTTCTTGTAATCAGCCAAAAGACTGCTAAAGTTGGCCTGCTGCCGGGCTTCAGTGGGCTCACCAAACGATAAACTAATCTCCCGGTTGGCATAGGTAATATTCATGTTTGTCATGAACCCCATAAGCATAATCAGGCATATGGAGGCAGCGATACTGGAAACGATCCATACGCTTCGCGGTAGTAGTGATCTATTAGAAGTTGTATCCACAATCTGATCCATCGGAGGTTCTATCACCTCTTCATCGGCCACTACGGCCATGAGTTTTCGTGTAGCAACTAACTGTTCTAGCTCATTCCTGAGCTCCGCATCTGTTTGCAAGTATTCTTCAAATTTATTTCGTTCTTCTGGTGTAAGATATCCAAAGAGAAAATCTATAATTTGTTCTTCTGATGGTCGTTTATTCATAGCTGTATGATTCTGGTGAAACATTTGCTCTTTACAGGTATTTTTTCATAGTTTTCAACGCATAGTATAGCCTCGACTTTGCTGTGTTTTCCGATATAGTCAGGATGCTCGCAATCTCTTTAAATTTCAGCCCTTCATATTCTTTCATGATCACAACTTCGCGCTGTTCTTCACTCAACTGGCTGAGGGAGTTGATTACCACATGGGCAAGATCATTTTTATGAAGGGCACTATCCGGGGCATTGGATGGTGCCTCCATTTGTGTTTCTAACATCTCGTCCATCCGGCCATCTTCTTTAAACATTGAGAACACCTTGTTTCTCCTTGATTTCCTTTCTTCATCGTGGCAATGATTGATGGCGATCCTGTAAAGCCATGGCTTAAAACTGCCGGGATCTTTCAACATCTTCAAACTCTGATGTACCGTAATAAACGATTTCTGTGCTATTTCCATGGCCATATCGTGATCTCCAAAATATTTAAATCCAAAATTGTAAATCCTTTTATACCAAAGACTTACCAGTTTGCTAAACGCACGGGTACTCCCGGCCCGAGCATTTATGATGAGGGAGTCCGCATGCAGCATGGCTATGTCAAGTAAGGTATCACTCAACTATTTCCGAATTAATCCGTCTGCTAATATTCATAGTCCATAGTCAAGATGTATCAAGTTCAGGAAAAGTTTTAAAGATCGAAAAAAAATTTCCGGTTCTTTCAATATATGGATCACTATAGCCTTCACAGGTCTTATCAGGACCATGTATCTGTTCCGTACAAGGCAACCTTTTCAGCACGTGATGATCTAAATCGAAGTTATTGTTCATTTCAGTTAAAAAATGTTTTTGCTTTGCCATCAATGAGATTTCTTATCAGCTTACTTATTCGGTTTGTTCCAAGAAAACATCTTCAAAGACTAAGCCATCATTTACTACGGGTTGTGGCCATATTTTATCTGGGTGACCGCGTAGAGTGCCCTGTTTGCAAGCATACCTACCGTAAATTCCTGCCATATGGCAGGGTATCAAGGTCCAATGCCCTTTGCCCGAATTGTCTTTCCCTGGAACGCCATCGACTCATATGGTTATTTCTACAAAAGGAAACTGGTTTTTTTACAGAAAACCTACGGATCCTACATATAGCGCCTGAACCATGTTTTATTGACCGTTTCGAAGCCGTTCATGGAGATAAGTATATTACTGCTGATCTGGAATCACCCCTGGCCAGGGTAAAGATGGACATTCATGATATGCCTTTCCCGGATGCGTCTTTCGATGTTGTTTTTTGCAATCATGTACTGGAGCATGTAAAGGATGACAAGCTTGCCTTGGGCGAAATTCATCGGGTGCTGGCTCCCAAGGGTTGGGGGATACTTCAAATTCCCATGTATTTCCCTCTGCCTGATAAAACTTTTGAAGATGCTTCTATTACCTCTCCGGCGGGGAGAGAAAAAGCTTTTGGTCAAAGGGATCATGTTCGCCTTTATGGAAAGGACTACCCCAAGCGTCTTCGTCAGGCCGGTTTCTCGGTGTCGGAAAAGTACCTAACCGGGATCCTTCCTGATACCTTGATCAAGAGACATGCTTTGCCACCTTCCGAGCCCATCTACTTTGTTAAGAAAGGATAAGTCAATGGTCCCTAAATTTCCTGACCCACTCGGTGAAAAATCCAATCCCATAGGCCGAAAGTTGCACAAAGGAAGCAACAATAGTTAAAAGCGACACAAGCAGATCGCCACTTTCAATAAAGGCGTTTAAAAAAACCAGTAATACAAACAAGCCATAAAAGAGCAATCCTATTTGAAATATCACATGTGATATGAAATAAGCAAGGACAGTCGCCAGAATACCTGCTACAAACAGTAAAGGCAAAATATGTACAAAACGAACCTCTCCAGGATGGAACCGTCCGACATTGATCCGGGCCCGGCCAAAAAAATGCAGCTGTTTGAAAAAATGCATCAGTGAGGTTCTTCGTTTGTGGTAAACGAAGGCTTCGGATATAAGACCGGTGGTAAAGCCTTCATTGATAATACGTATGCTAAGCTCAATATCTTCTCCCATGCGGGTAATCCGGTAACCTCCTGTGGCCTCAAAAACTTCCCGGGATATGCCGAGGTTAAAACTTCTTGGGTGAAAGGTCCCGGCATGATTCTTTCTACCTCTTATCCCGCCGGTAGTAAATACAGAAGTCATAGAAATGCTGATGGCCTTCTGCAGGAGTGTGAAATCTTCATGGGCTCGATCAGGCCCACCATAGGCATCCAGGTAGTTTTCACTAAGATGCCGATCCACAATACTTAAATAGTCTGCCGGAATAATACAATCAGAGTCAAATACAATAAAATACTTCCCTCTTGCTTTTTTAAATCCTTCATTTCGGCTAAATCCCTGTCCTGAATGTTCTTTCTCAACATATCTCATCACTAGTTGGCCGTCATACTTTTTTATCACCTGGCGACAAGGCAGGGTAGACCCATCTTCAACAACAATAACCTCAAATTCCTTGTAATCCTGCCGGGTCAGGCTATCGAGTAGCTCGTCAATTTCCTGTGGACGATTGAAAACCGGTATAACAATCGAATACTTGCACATCTACTCGATCCCAAGCTTATCAATGATCAGGTATTCCTTTTTCCCATTGTGTTGAGTGGCCAGTAACTCTGCCAGGAAGCCAGATAGAAAAAGCTGCACTCCAATAATTATGGCTACCAAAGAAATAAAGAACAGTGGTTGGTCTACCACCTCCCGTTTCACAGGTATCATAGAGAAGTAAATAGCATCAATTTTTTGCCAAATCAGCCACCCTGCGGCAATCAAACCGAATAAAAATGAAAGCACCCCAAAAGTCCCAAAAAAATGCATGGGTCGTTTACGGAAACGGGATACAAAGGTGATCGTCAGTAGATCCAGGAAACCAAAGATGAATCGTTCAAGCCCAAATTTGGTTTTACCATATTTCCTTTTTTGATGAGAAACTACTTTTTCACCAATTCGGTTGAATCCCTGCCATTTGGCAATGAGCGGAATGTACCTATGCAGTTCACCATAAACGATTAGATTCTGAGCCACCGTACGTTTGTAAGCCTTTAATCCGCAGTTGAAATCATGAAGCCGGATGCCCGACAATATCCTGGTGACGAGATTGAAAAATCGCGAAGGAATAGTTTTAGTGATAGGGTCATGCCGTTTTTTCTTCCACCCTGACACCAGGTCATACCCATCATTAACAATCATGTTGTACAAGTCAGGAATCTCATTTGGGCTATCTTGCAGATCTGCATCCATGGTGATCACTACCTTGCCCTGTGCCAACCCGAATCCTGTTTGTAAAGCAGCCGATTTGCCATAATTCCTATTGAATCTCACGGCTTTTATTCTGTCATTAGTGGCCCTCAATTTGGAAATAACCTCCCACGAGGTGTCTGTGCTGCCGTCGTCAATGCAAATCATCTCATAGCAATATCCATTCGAACCGGTCACACGATCGATCCACTCACACAACTCAGGCAATGATTCAGCTTCGTTGAAAAGAGGAATTACTACCGAGAGGTCAGTCACAATGAACTACTAGACAGATAATGAAGGATCCGCTTTTTTGGTAATGGCTGAAACTACCAAGGCAACGATAAATCCAAAAAATACAGTAAATATAAAGGCTATGGGAAACATCACAATGGGAGTCATAAATTTCTCAGTCATGGACATTGCCTGATCAATCTGTGCATCGCTTAGGCCTTTATCAAGCATTTTTTGTTCAGTAATATCCATGATCTTTTGGATCATCGAATCATCAACAAACGTAACATAAATGTATGAAAAGATATTGGATATCAAGCTTCCAACAACTGTCATCAATACACCAATTTTAAGCCCTTCCCCATAGGACATGAAGCCATTTCCCTGATCCATATAGGCCCTGTGAGCGAAGTACATGAGCACTGCTATAAACAAATAGTTGACATAACCCAAAGCCTGGTTACCTACCAGGTCTGCAAGCAGGAGTACCATGCCATAGATGATCATCACCATACCTAGAATAAGGCCCCACTTCATGGATACTTGCTTAATAGTTACTCTCTCTTGAATTTCCTGTTCCGGGGTTTCAATATTTTGATTTTCTGTTTGTTCTTCCATAATTTTTGGTTTAAATGATTGTTTTTCTACGTTGCAAGATGGCAAATAGTAGGGTTAAAAATAAACCTATTGGCATACTTTTCAAAAGATAATCAAATGCCAGGTCTAATCCCGTGGTCTTTGGCAAGATCTCAATTGCACGGGTATAGGCTGTTTCACCTATACTTTCAATAAATCGTTCTTTATTTTCCGTTAACTGGGCATGTGCAATGTCTATATAATCAGATAGAAAATGTGATTGCTCAAAAGAAGAAAAAATCCATATAAATATCGATGCGATCAAACTGATGGTCAGATAGCAGATCACTCCTATGGCAAGCGCCTGTAAGAAACCGAGGGCTCCACGGTTAACCTGATCCCTATATACCTTCATTCCAAAAAAAATAAATACCCCAAACAGCGGGATCCTGATATCAAGAATAGGACTAAACAATAGTGGATGTTTTCCACCATAAAACAGCAATAGCAGGGCGCCAATATTGATAATCGAGCCAATAAGTCCATTTCGTACAGCAATGATGATAAGAGGATTTCTAATGCTCATGGACAAGTTTTATCAATACGGTGAGTCTTTAGAATATGATTTGCTGATCGTTATTGAACACGGCCATCACTTTGCCTGTAAGTTTTTGGCCAAACCAAGGCGAATTTTCAGACTTCGACAGATTGGTGTTGGCATCCAATTTCCATTCGGTTTTCGGACTAACAAGGGTGAGGTTAGCAGACTGTCCTTCACCAATGGTCGGTATTCCTAAACCTAATACATTTCTCGGGCCGGAAGTCACTCTTTCTATCAAAATTTCTAAGGGTATATGATTGCTCAACTGAAGTAAAGCAGGCCAAAATGCCTGCATTCCATTAATTCCACAGGCCGCATACTCAAACTCCAGTCGCTTGCTTTCAATGTCCTGGGGTCTGTGATCTGAGACGATGGCATCAATGGTGCCATCTGAGACGCCCTTTTTAAGTGCTGTGAGATCCTTTTTCCCCCGCAAAGGTGGGTCCACTTTGAAGATTGTATCATAATCACCAACCATATCATCCGTAAATATCAGGTGATTGATGGAGACGTCGCATGTCACCTTTTGCCCCTGCTTTTTAGCCTGCCTGATCAGCGAAACAGCCCCAGCACTTGAAATCAGAGAAAAATGAAGTTTCCCTCCTGTATATTTCAATGCATCCAGATCTCTCCTTATGGCTATTTCTTCAGCCACGTTGGGGATACCTTTTAAGCCCAATTGGGTACTGACAATACCCTCATTCATTACTCCATATAAGGAAATCCATCGATCCACAGGACGGTCAATGATGAGCCCATCAAACTGCCGGGCATACTGCAATGATTTGACCAGGATATCAGTATTCCAAAGAGGACAATTCCCATCCGAAAAAGCCACAGCACCTGCGGAATGGGCATCCATCATTTCTGCCAGGTCTTCTCCTTTCCCCTGATCCGTAACAACGGCCATTGGGTAAAGGGAGGTCACCGATGAAGCATTGAAGCGTTGTATATACTTTACATCATTCTTGGACTGAATAGGTGGTTTTGTATTCGGGGTTAACGCAACTCCTGTAAAGCCTGACGCTGACGCCGTCTTGATTCCACTTGAAAGATCCTCTTTATATTCAAAACCAGGATCTCCAAAATCTGCTCGTAATTCGAACCATCCCGTGGTGAGAAAACTACTCCGGCCATCAATAATGTTCCTTGCGGCAGGTATTTCCTTCCCTATATAGGATATCCTGCCTTTTTCAATAAAAACATTTTTAACTTTTTTATGGTATTTTGAAGCTGGGTCAAGAATCTTAACTCCGGTGATTAATACAGACATGTTAAAGAAAACGGATCAGTAAGACTTCCACGAGCAAAAATAACAAAGAGAGAGCAACAAAATACCTCCACAGTGAAATGCCTTCATATTTTGTTTTAAGTTGATCGATCACATCCGATGCGTTTACCGCATCAATGACTTCCACATTTGGTCGATCTCCAAACATCTCAACCAGATCAGAGAAGTTATAGACAGAAAGGTCTGATTCGTGCAAGTCATCATTCAGAGCCAGTTGTGTTCTTCGAAATCCGTTGATCATAACATCATACACCCCGGCACCCAATTCATCTCCCGGAACACTCAGAGCAACTTCCTGGTTAATGATGCGCTGATCGGGAATGATTTCTGTTGTCTTGTTTTTCAACCTCACAATATCCCTTGAACTGATCGAATCCACGTGAATTTTGATCTCGTGGTCGTTCAACCTATTATAAAGTCGCTGATTGACAAACCCCTGTCTGGAGGCAATCTTATACATCACAGGCACAAACAAAGCGTGGGTCTGAAAATCAGACATGCTGTCAAGCAATGGTGAGGCCATTACAAAGAGGTGCGGTCGGATTTCGGAAAGAAAGGGTCGGCCATCAAGGAATTTGAGCAAAGAATTCCTATCAGCACCCCATTGCCATACATCTTTGGCCGTCGGCATCGTTATACTCTTTTGTTGGTTTTCAACCATGTTTTCGAAAAAAGGACGCCTAAAATCAGGAATGGCCAATGGTGTCATTTCACTATTATCAGACATTGTGATTCCCGGCATCAATGAGTTAAAACTTTCAATATCCGGTTTTATCCCCGGGACAATCAGAATGGTAATACCTGAAGTCCAAGCTTTCTCCAACTGATTGAGAAGATTTTTGTCTAGATGGTTAAGACCATTTACAACAATAAGACCGGCATCTTGCAGGGTGGCATAGTTAAGGTTAGTGACTACTTCGCTCTGAAAATCAAACAAATCACGACTACCATAAACGGATGACAGATAATCCCCCGAACGATCCTCGCTTATGGAAAGCACACGAATCTGTTCTCCAAGGTTAATTGTGAAATAAAAGTTGTTGTCAAAACTGACCGGATAATCATCAAGAACAACCCTACCGGTACTAATTTCTGGTAGGTCAAATCCCAGATTAAACTCGAATGAAGCATTCGAGCGAGGTTCAATGGTCACCGTGGTGACCAACACCTGGTTGTTATTTAAAAATACCTTGACAGGTAAGCTTTCCTTTTGTTCATCGCCAAAGTTTTTCAATACAATTTTAAGGCTCAACTTTTCTTTATCAATCTCAAAAGGGTTTTGAATGAACAAAGTATCAACGGCAACATTTGCATTGTCCAGAAATTTTATGGGGACTAGGTGAAGTCGGGTTGTGCTGTCAGATGAGATACGCATGTCACCAAAGGTCGATCGCTGAAAATCACTGATCAGGTATACTTCTCCCGGAGTCGTGGTCAGAGTTTGATTCGTTAGCTGGGCCAACAAGGAACCCATGGTTTGTTGCGTGGACCCCACTGATATGTCCCTTAAAAACTGAATGGATTCTGCCCTGTCTTTATAATAAGCAACACTATGTTTGTTGTTCGTGAGAATTTTAAACTGGGCATCAGTCGGATAAAGTTGAGTAATCTGCTCACCAAGTTCTTTGGCAACACTTAGTCCGGATTCATCTTCAGCTATCCGGTTCATCATACTTTTGGAATTATCAATGTAAAGTCCCACGTGCAGGGACGCTAACGCCGGATCTTCATCGGGTCTAATAAAGGGCTGGGTAAATGCCAGGACCAGGAAGAAAATAAACAGAAGTCTGGCAATCAAAATGAGGAGATGTTTCAGCTGATAAAAAGACCTGGTAGTCTCCTTTACCTGATGCAGAAGGCGGGTATTAGAAAAATAGACCTTTCGTGTCCTTCGAAAATCAAACAGATGGATGATGACAGGAATAGCCAGGGCCAGTAATCCATAGAAAAATTGAGGATACAAAAAACTCATTTTGCCAAATTTAGCTTGAATTTAATAAGGAATATGCTTGTCACAGTTCCACACGAATTTTTTCCGCTGAGGTTATACATTCTATATGTACGGATACTGATGGAGGCTTACGTACCCGCCTGCATCATACCAGACTAAGAAAAAGTTAGGAAGTTGTTGTTTTGGGTTTCATATTCCAAAACAACACCAACACCAGTGCAAAATAAGGCATTAGCGGTACTTTGTATCTGAAGAGGGTTCCAAAATTATAGGTAGATATCCCAACGGCAAAGGCGAAGGTAAGTGAAAAGATTAAACAGAAGACAATGGCCGGACTTTGAAAAAGACCCTTTATCAGGTACCTTCCCCGACCAACCACCACGACAATGGAAACAATCAAGAAGGCCAGACCTTCCAAGGCTGCAATTAACATAAGAGGACTGTTCACTTCCCATAAATAAGGCCGGAACAGCGCAACATTTAAGGCAGCCGGAGTCAACTTTACCATTCCTAAAAATGTCCCATCTAAATCACCCAAATCATACCGGCTACCCGCATTTCGTCCTGTCCAGCGACCAATATCATACGCAGTGATCCGAACAGTTTCTGTCAACTTGTCAATAGCATATTTGCTATTGGCTTTACCAACTTCATATACTGCATAACCTGAAAGTGTTAGAGCCAGGGCAAGAATAAACGGGGATAAAAAAAGCCGCAATGCCTTCCTGCGGATCCTATACATATTTACCAGGTAAATCCAAACTATCACTGCTGGGAGAAAACTAAGGACAATGTAGGTTTTGATCCAGTAGATAATAGCCATTGATATTATAAATATAAGGGCCCATATCCATTTACGTCGACTCCCATATAATAAGTGAATAATGGCTGCGGTGCTCCACCCCAACATACCAAAAGTAACCGTATCCTTCAAAATTCCGGACCCCCAAAAAACCGTAGAGGGAATAAACAGGATAGCAAGTGCCAGCAATGTGGACCTACCAGGAAAAAGTCGGCAAAAAGACAAATACATGGCCCATAAACCAGTGAAGGAGCCGGCGACGAACAGGAAGGAAGTGCCAATATAGGTGCCCCCAGTAAACAATGAAAGGAATCCTGCTATCCGTACAATAATATATGACTGCTGATCACGATACATCCAAATTTTGGAAGCATACTGATAGATATTGCTTTTGTAATCTGCCGGACCAAATATAAGTGAGATCGCCTTCGACGGATCATCGTAAAACGCTTCATAAATTTGTTTTGCTCCGTGAGTGAAATAAGTGAAGGTATCTCCTCCTGAATAGTAAAACTGGTAAATTAACCCAAGAAAAATAGCCCCTAGAAGCTTAATTGTCAGAGCAGGGAAAAAGAATTTGCGGGTTTGAGCGTTGCTAACCCTGGGGCGTACAATCCAGGCTACAGCATAGATAAATAGCAATACAACCGGTCCAATGATCAAATCACGAGGTTCCACAGATGCAGGTTACAATTTTAATCTTCGAAAATAAACATTTAATCTTCAGCTTTAGTCCAATTCTTTGCTGAAAATCATTCTTTACAAACCAGCGATATGATCAGTTAACAATGTTCACTGATCACAGGGTGATTAGAGATCTGCTTAGTCCACATGCATGCAGTCTGCCGGATTGATCAAGATTTAGTTTTCACTCATGTTAAACATAGCAACTCGACGTAACATATGTTTCCTTATAAGGACTTTTGTTAGTAGCCCAAGGTGGATTATCTACGTAAACAAAGGCCCAGGAAGGCCTTCCGGTCCATAATAAATGGTAATCTTATCCGAGTTTTTCCAGGATCGTCATCACCTCCTTCACATGTTCTCTGGAGGTTTCTAATAATGCAGATTCTTCTTCGTTGAGATCAAGCTCAATAACCTTCTCAATCCCGTTTGTCCCAAGCACAACCGGAACTCCCAGATAACAATCATCTATGCCGTATTCACCCTCCAACTTGACGCAAACAGGAAACACCCTTCGCTGATCCTTCACGATTGCTTCTACCATTTGGGCGGCAGCAGATCCGGGAGCATACCAGGCCGATGTGCCCATCAGCTTAACTAACTCTCCGCCGCCTACTTTTGTACGATCAATTATCGTCTGGAGTTTATCAGCTGCGATCAATTCAGTAACCGGGATGCCAGCCACTGTCGTATAACGAGGTAAAGGCACCATGGTATCGCCATGCCCACCCATAAGGATGGCCTGGATGTCTTTAGGAGAAACATTCAAGGCTTCAGCTAAAAATGCCCGGTACCTGGCAGTATCCAAAATTCCCGCCATACCGAACACTTTAGTTCTTGAATGACCTGATGTCAGATGCGCCTGATAGGTCATCACATCCAATGGATTTGAAACGATAATAATAATGGCATCAGGAGAATGTGCAACTATGTTTTCGGTTACTGATTTTACTATTCCGGCATTGGTCTCTATCAGATCGTCCCGGGACATGCCCGGCTTCCGGGGCAATCCGGAGGTGATCACCACTACCTTAGAACCTTCAGAGCGCGAATAATCATTCGTGACCCCGATGGTGCGGGTATCATAAAGATTGATAGGCCCTTTTTGTAAAATGTCAAGGGCTTTTCCTTCTGACAACCCTTCTTTAATGTCGACCAAAACAACTTCATTGGCCACTTCTCTATAAGCCAAAACATCAGCACAGGTAGCACCAACATTTCCGGCCCCTACAACCGTGATTTTCATATTATTTGTGAGTTAAAATTGATGTAAGTTCTTTTCTTCAAAACTACAACATGAACCCCATACAGAGGCAACGAAATTCAATCATTATAAACATCGGCCAGATGAAAAAATCCGGAAGAGTTTTTGTATGAATTGATCATATTGCGATTGATCTCATGATAGATATCTGCCATTTGTTCCATCATCTTAACCTTGATCTCAATACTGTCTTCGAATATATCGAAGATACTGACCTGGGGAATCACTTGTAATAGAGCCCCATCACTCACAACAATGGCATGAGCTACACGGGTTTTGTTAGGTAAAATACAGCTCTCACCAAAAGCCTGGCCTGCAGAAATATAGGCCAACTTCTCCACATTTTCCCTTAAATCCACATTAACCTGGATTTTTCCTTCCATTACAATGTAAAGCGCCTTGGCAGGATCATTCCTGAAAAACACCACCTCATTTTCATTATACTCTCTCTCATACAAAAAGGGAATAAATAAGGAAAGCTCCTTGTCACTCAGAGTAGAAAAGATCTTCATTTTCCTAAGGAATTTGATTTTGGTTAATTCCTCTTCAGAAAAATTCTTTTTAAATGGATTAAACATCGGATCCCGGGACCAGTTTTAGTTCGAGTATTTCAGTGGTTCCTTCTGTAATCTTATACCTGTCGTCAATGGCATGCCCTACTACCCATAAGATTCCTGAACCAGAGACTACAACCTTCACCTCTTTTTTCAAGTTTAGTGGAATTTTACAATCAATCATATAATCACTGATCTTTTTTTTACCTCTCATTCCCAGGGGATAAAATACGTCACCTTCTTTCCATTTCCTCAATTCCAGGGGAAACGTTATAGTACATAAGTCGAGCTGAGCGATGTTCGAGGAAGGATCAATCATTCCTTCAACCCATGGTTTGATTTGAACACTCAGTGTCCCTTCCTTCAACGAAACATCAGTATCTGTTCTCTCAATTCGCAAGGGATTGAAATCTCCTTCTACTGGTGTTATTACCAGATGAGACCTATCTACAACCAGCCAATGGTCGTTACTTTGAAAAGACCTTCCAACATGATCCAGATCCTTTATTATATTGCAACATTGGCTATAATTAAATCCATGGTTTTCTAACAAGGCCAGTAAGAACAAAGGACTCTTCGAAATAGATTTAAGCTTTTCTTTATCAACTGTAGTAACCTGGTTGTTCACCTGTACAAGATCTGCTTTTTGCAATGCTACCAGTTCAGCCAACAATTCTTCAGATCCCCTGAATTTTTCAGCATTATGACTAAAAGCCCGGTCCAACGAAGGATTGATCTCCTTGAGTTTTGGCACCACCTCTCGCCTGATAAAATTTCTTTGATAGTTCAAATGTGCATTTGAACTGTCTTCTCTCCATTCCAATTGATGCTCACGAGCATAATCTTCAATCTGTTTGCGGTTGGCAAACAACAAAGGCCTTACCAACCAATCTCGTTTTACAGAAATTCCGTGCATACCTGCAAGACCGGTGCCTTTAACCTGGTTGAATAGCATGGTCTCCACCTGGTCGTCCAAATGATGTGCGGTTGCCAATAGAGACTCCGGATGATCCTTAATTAATCCAGCAAACCATTGATATCGTAATTCCCTGGCGGCCATTTGAATAGAGATTTTATGTGTGGTTGCAAATGAATTGGTATCAAAAGATGTAACATAGTAAGGAACCTCATATTTTTTCGCCAAGGATTTCACAAAAATCTGGTCCTGCTCAGATTCTTCTCCCCTCAAACGAAAATTGCAATGAACTAAAGAAAATTTCCAACTCAATTTAGAAAACAAATGTGCCATTACCACTGAATCCACTCCTCCACTTACGGCCAAAAATGTTGAACGTCGATCACAATAAAGGGATTCATTGATCACAAATGACTTAAGTTCGTCTTGCATAGGTCAAAAATATCCATTTTAGCTGTTGTATTACTCCGATCCGCCCAAAGGTTATACATTACTTTTGCACGATTATTGAACGATAAGTCTTATCAAGAAATACATTCCATATCATACTTTGTTGGTTATCCTACTGATAGCGCCTGCTTTGGCATTTGCTCAGAAAAAAATCAAACTCCTGCCCGGATCCGGGAAACTGGAGGGATTCAAAAAGAATGGAGTTTCCTACACCAGCGTTACAAAAAATGTGGCCTTCAAACATAAGGCTACACTTTTTTATTGTGATTCAGCTGTTCTGATTAAAAAAGCTAACTACTTGGAGGCCTATGGACATGTTAGAATACTGGATGGAGACTCGGTTAAAATTACCTCAGACAAACTGTTTTATAGTGGTGAAACAAGGCTAGCACGGTTGAGAGAGAACGTAGTTCTCACCAAACTCGACCAGATGAAAATATATACTGACTTTCTTGACTATGACCGGAATACAGGGATTGCCGCTTATTTTAATAACGGTAAGATCGTTGATACCACCAATGTGATTGTTAGTGACAAGGGATATTATAATACGCGTACCAATATGGTTTCATTCAAGACGAATGTGGAAGGTAAAAATGAAGATTATACCATGACTTCTGATACCTTGGTGTACAACACAAAGACTGGAATTGTGTATTTCGTATCCCCAACAACATTGGTGGATAATGAAGGCAGCAACTTCCAATATGAAGGTGGTCAATATAAATCAAAAGAAAAACGATCGAATTTTTCAAAAGGTAAAGTGGTCACTGAGGACTATATTCTCAAAGGTAAGAGTTTGCATCTCGATGACATTAGAAAGGTCTATACCGTGCAAGGGAATGTAGAGATGATCTCCAAGTCAAATGATGTGATCATTACAGGCCAGCACTCGGTCTATAAAAAGGATAAAGCAACTACCCGGGTGTTCGAATGGCCCATGATGAAGATAATCAATGATCAGGATACTTTGTTTTTAGTGGCCGACACCCTGGTCTCCATTGACAATAAAGTAGAGGAGGAGAAGCGTCTGCTGGCGTATCATCATGTACGTTATTTTAACAAGGACATCCAGGGAGTAGCCGATTCAATGGCTTATTTCGTAAAAGATTCGTTGATATTCATGTATAGTGCACCCGTTCTCTGGACTGAGCAAAACCAGATTACTGCTGATACCATAATGATCACTCTACATAACAAAGAGATCAGTAAATTGGACATGTCAAGCAACAGTTTTGTGATCACGGAAGACTCACTCGGAACCTTTAACCAGATCAAGGGTCGGGTTATGGAGGCCACTTTTAAGCATCAGCAGATTGAGAAGGTCAATGTAAAGGGGAATGGTGAAAGTATTTTTTATATGTATGACAAGGAAAAGGGTAGTCTTATTGGTATGAATAAAATAATATGTAGTGATATCGATCTGTTCTTTAAAGATGGACAGCTTGAAGATGCTAAATTCCTTGTAAATCCAGAGGGAGATTTCATACCACCTCATGAATTAAAACCTGATGATGAACGGCTAAAGGGGTTTGTCTGGCGATTGAATGAAAGACCCAATAGAAGTACATACAACGCATATGAGTTCCCTGCAACACAACTCCCTTCGAAAACCTACCCAAAAGTTCTTCCTGAAAAATCTAACATGAAAAAAGGCAAGTTCAAAAAAAAGCCTCCTTTGCGAAAAGGATAACTATTATCTGAAAAAACCCCGAAACAATATCTATTATTCAAAAAAATCGTACATTTACTATAATGGATATGGTGTACCCGGCCTGCTTATGAAACATAGCTTTACCTGCCTTATTTTTATGATCACCTACCTTGGCCTTCATGCACAAAGCCTAAGACTTGATAAATATGAGCAAAGTGAGACTGGTCTTGTAGGAAGTGAAATTCGTACCCATCTTGTACTCACCAATATTAGTACTTATCCTATTTTAGTCACCATGTCAACCACCAAAAACGATATCAGATCAAGTCAAAAATCGTCTCTTTGCTTGAATAACGAATGTGAGGACCTCCTTATTGCCAGGCAGCCCAAAGAATTCAAGTTGATGCCAGGCGAATCCAGTGCTAATCTGACTGCAGTGCTTGAAACGGGCTTGGTCCAGGGATTAAGTAACATTACCTATAGGTTTTCGGTAAGTGGTAGTCCGGGTGACTATGTGGAGACCGAACTCCATTATTCTATAAATGAGCGCAAAGTTGAAGGAGTGCTCTATTCTTCCAGGAATATTGAATTGTCTGATGTATTTCCCAACCCCGCATCCACTGTCGCTATTTTTGACTACCATATTTCTGACGCATCCAGAGAGGCCAAAATTGTGATACACAGCGTTTTAGGATCAATTGCAGGAGAATTTGAGCTAAACCCGTATGAATCACGTCTGAAGTTTTCAGTGGAAAATTATAATCCCGGAGTCTATTTTTATACCCTTTACATCGAGGGTGAAGGTGTTGCCACCAAGAAAATGGTAGTAAAAAAGTAAAATCTGTCTTATTCTTTGCGTTTAAGAACATCCTCGTCGTTTGAAATTGCAGCAGGCTCCGCTATATTTGCACGCTCATGTTAAAAAGGCAGTATTTTCAGGTTTTCGGGATACTATTTATCGTTGTTGCCCTGACATCGTGTAGCAATTTCAGGCGATTGCAGAAAAGTGATGACTGGAAGGATAAGTACGAAGGTGCTATGGCCTATTATAAGGAAGGGGATTATTATAGAAGTATTGCCCTTTTTGAAGAGGTACTCCCACTAACCCGGGGCAAACCGGAAGGAGAAAAAGCTCAATTTTATTATGCTTATGCGCATTATAAGGACAAACAGTATATTTTAAGCGCTCATTACTTCAAATCATTTTATGAGACCTATACTCGTAGCGATTTAGCAATGGAAGCCCAATTTATGTACGCATACAGTCTTTATCAAAACTCACCTATTTATAACCTGGATCAAACAAATACGAAGGAAGCTATTAATGCCTTCCAACAGTTTGTAAACCGGTATAAGGACAACCAATATGTTACCCAGGCGAATGAAATTATCGCTCAACTACAGGTAAAACTTGAAAAAAAGGCATATGAAAGCGTCAAAGAATACCATAAGATTGGGATGTTGAAGAGCGCTATTATTACCATTGAAAATTTTGCCAGGGATTATCCTGATTCCAAATTCAATGAAGAGCTCGATTATATGAAGATAGAATCAGCCTTCAAGCTGGCAGAACAAAGTATTCCAACAAAGCAAAAGGAAAGATACAGAAATGTAATCTCATATTATGAAGACTTCGTTGATGACTATCCGGACAGTGGATACTTAAGCGATGCTCAGAAATATTATGATTCTTCCTTAAACCGATTAGAAAAAATTAAAAACCTATTTTAAAAATATATGAGTAGTCAATCGTCATTGCAAACAAGAAATATGGATAAAATTGCCTTGCCTACTGGCAATGTGTATGAATCTATCGCAGTAATTTCCAAAAGAGCTAAACAAATTTCGGCTTCTCTAAAAGAGGAACTAAACACAAAACTATCGGAGTTTGCTTCCACAGTGGATAACCTTGAGGAAATCTTTGAAAACAGGGAACAGATTGAGATTTCTAAATTCTACGAACGTATGCCCAAACCGTCAACGCTGGCAACGGAGGAGTTTTTGAATGATGAAATCATGTACCGCGAGCGAACACAAGAGGAAGAGAACTCTGAAATTTAAGCTACCTTTAGGGTATGCTGCAAGGCAAAAAGATCCTAATAGGCGTATGCGGTAGCATTGCTGCATATAAATCTGCTGAAATAACGCGGCTTCTCGTAAAAGCTGGTGTTGAGGTCCGGATTATCATGACTCCTGCTGCAAAGGACTTTATCACTCCTTTGACTTTTTCAACGCTTAGCAAGCATCCAGTCCTCAGTAATTTTAGCAAAAAAAATACCGGCCAATGGAACAGCCATGTGGAACTGGGCCTTTGGGCCGACCTTTTGTTGATTGCACCCGTCACCGCAAATACCCTGGCTAAAATGGCGATAGGCCAATGTGACAATCTCTTGATGGCTACCTATCTTTCAGCTCGTTGCCCGATAGTACTTGCACCGGCCATGGACCTTGACATGTATGCTCATCCGTCTGTTACAAAGGCCATGGCTACGTTGAAATCGTACGGCAACCAGTTTATCGAGGCTGAATATGGGGATCTGGCCAGTGGTTTGGTAGGCAAAGGCCGCCTGGCCGAGCCCGAACATATTCTTTCTTATCTAAAGCATTTGTTTAATGAAAAAAAAGATCTTGAAGGCAAAAAAGTGCTTATTACGGCTGGCCCTACACATGAATCTATTGACCCGGTACGATTCATAGGCAATCATTCAAGTGGTAAAATGGGCATTGCCCTGGCAGAAGCAGCCCAAAGACGAGGTGCTGATGTCACCCTGGTCATTGGCCCAACCAATGAGTCCCTCAGCGGGGTAGCAGGTGAATTGGTAAGAGTGGTTACAGCTGAAGAAATGTATCAGTATTGTACAGAAAAATTTGAGGAACAAGATGTGGTGATTTTAGCTGCTGCAGTGGCTGATTATGCCCCTGCAGAAATTCATAAACAAAAAATTAAAAAATCAGGAACTAGCATGACTCTGCAACTTACCCAGACAATTGACATTGCTCTGTCACTTGGAAAAAGAAAAACACATCAGTTTATCGTAGGTTTTGCTCTTGAAACAGAAAAAGAACTGGAACATGCCAGGGCTAAGCTGGAGAAGAAAAATCTTGACCTCATCATTCTCAATTCACTTAACGATCCGGGTGCAGGCTTCCAGCACGATACCAATAAAATTTCTATCCTTAACAAAGAAAATAAAGTGATCAAGTTTGAGTTAAAGAGTAAAAAAGAGGCCGCAAATGACATCATGGACGAAATTGTTGCCAGCATTTAAAGGGACCTCCTTTATTTTCCTTATTCTAGTTTCGCAAATCAACTATGCCCAGGATCTAAATTGCGATGTAGTTGTTAACGCCCAACAAATACAATCTCAAGATCGCCGGGTGTTCCAGGATATGGAACTGGCCTTTGAAAATTTTCTGAATAGCCGCGAATGGAGCTCCGATGAATTTAAACCTGAAGAACGAATAAAATGTAGCCTCACCGTGAACCTCGTAAAAATGCCCTCGATAGGCAACTTCCAGGCCACCGTGCAAATTCGTTCTTCCCGACCCGTATATCATACAAAATATGAGTCGATTCTATTCAATTTTGCTGATCGGGACTGGGATTTTGAATATGTGGAGTCCATGCCTTTGATCTTCAACGAGAATGACTTTACCAACAACCTGACCTCCATGCTGGCCTTTTATGCCTATATAGTTATAGGTCTGGATTATGACTCTTTTGGTGAACTCGCAGGCACTCCCTACTTCCAAAAAGCACAGATCATTGTTAACAATGCCGCACAATCAAACTTACCCGGATGGAGCGGTTTGGAGAGTACAAGAAACCGGTTTTCCCTTCTTGATGACATAATGAATCCCCAAATGGTGGAATTAAGAAAAGGATACTATAAATACCATCGACTGGGCCTTGATGTGTTCGACGACAATCCTAATGAAGCCCGTAAGCAGGTAATGGAAGTCCTTACTTCACTTCAGAAGGTAAAGGCCAGATATCCCTCATCCATATTTGTCATCAGTATTTTCGATGCTAAAAGTGAAGAACTTGCCAACATCTTTAGTGACGCCCCTCTCCAGGAAAAGCGCAATGCCTATAATATGCTTGTGGAATTGAATCCAAATAAAACTGACATGTTCAGTAAACTACTGAAATAACGAGTTATGTAATATTTGGAATACATGACCTGTCCAAGTGACACATTTTTCCTAATATCGCATATGCTTAATAGTCTGGCAATAAGCAACTATGCATTAATCAAGTCTGTGGAAATGTCGCCGGCACGGTCACTGAATGTAATCACAGGGGAAACCGGTGCTGGTAAGTCTATTCTACTAGGGGCCATTGGCCTTTTGCTAGGAAACCGGGCAGACACCAAAGTTCTCCTCGATACGTCATCGAAATGTATTATCGAAGGTGAATTTGACATTTCTGAATATCAGCTTAAGGATTTCATGAATGCCATGGACCTGGACTATTTTGCCAATACCATTATCAGAAGAGAAATTACCCCATCGGGAAAATCAAGGGCCTTTGTCAATGACTCACCTGTTAAGCTGGATACTCTTCGTAATCTCGGAAGCCATCTGATGGACATTCACTCTCAAAGCGATACTCTTTTACTAGGCCAGCCGATGTATCAACTCAACCTTATTGATACCTTTGGAGGAACCTCTGACTTACTGGCAAAGTATACGGCTTGTTTTCAGCAGTACGAGCGTACCCGGCTTTCCCTGGAAGAACTCGTTGAAAAATCTGCGCATCTGTCCAAGGAAGAAGATTACAACCATTTCCTCATGAAGGAACTTATGGATGCAGCCCTGGAAACTAATGAGCAATCACAACTTGAAGAGGAACTCAAGGTGCTTGAAAATGCCGAAGAAATCAAAAACAGACTTACAGAAGCTTTACAGATCCTCGATGAGGAGAATTATGGGATGTTACAAGGAATAAGAGAACTGAAATCGCGTCTTACCTCGCTTCGAGACTTTGGTGAAAAATTCGACGATCTTTCTAAAAGAATTGAGAGCATTTCAATTGAAGCCCAGGAGCTTTCACGCGATCTGTCATTTGAAGCAGACACGGTATCGCTCAACCCCTCAAGGCTGGAGGAAGTTAGGGACAGGCTTAGTTTGATTTTCACTCTTCAACAAAAACACCGGGTATCCAGTATTCAGGATTTGTTAGCAATACAAGCAAAACTTGAACAGGATCTTCAGGTAGTTCATGGGTTGGATGATCAAATAAATGATTTGTCTGAGAAAAAAGATCATCTTTTTAAAACGTTAAATCTTCTGGGTGATGAGTTATCACAAGCCCGCCAGACCCACTTCAGTCTTTTTATGGAATTACTGACACACCTGTTAAAAGAAGTGGGAATCCCTGAAGCTGAGGTGAGAATTAAGCATCGGAGCATCGAACCCTCAGCATTTGGTAAAGACCATCTCTCCATTTTCTTCAGCGCTAATAAAGGCTATGCCCCCGCTCCTCTTCAGGAGGTAGCCTCCGGCGGGGAATTTGCCCGCCTGATGTTTTGCATAAAATACCTAATTGCTGACAAAACCGCGCTACCTACTATCATATTTGATGAAATTGATACGGGGGTATCAGGTGAAATCTCTATCAAACTTGGCGATTTGATGAAAAGAATGGCAGGGAATCATCAGGTAATCGCGATTACCCATCTGCCTCAGATTGCAGCGAAGGGGACACACCATTACCTGGTGTCAAAAGACAGCAACGAAACCAGATCAATGAGTACAATGAAGCTGCTCGATGAAGAAAAAAGGGTGGAGGAGATTGCCAAAATGCTGGGAGGCGATCGACCTACCGCTACAGCCCTGGCCAATGCACGTGAACTGATGGCAATTTAATTCTGAACAGGACAAATGAAAAAATCCTCTGAACTGATTGCAATATGGATCAACCGCCCAGAGGATTCACTTTCTATTAGTTGGCTTATGTTCTAAGGTATCTACTCACCTGATCACAAAAAAAACATTCTCGACCAACAGCTCGATTTCCCGACCAATGACACCATAACCCGATGAAGCACTCCATATAAGTCATTGAAGAATCTAGATTGAAGCTATCTTATTCTTGGAATAATATAAAAATCCCCCTGATTAATTGCAATTATGAACAATCACCAGGGGGATTCATCTTTCTATTATTGGCTAGGATTAAAGGTAGAAGAACGAAAATTTAATAAAAATTAATTCTCGACGAAACCTGAATATTATCCGATGATCTGCACTATTTTCCGATAAGCTGAAGAGATATGAAATGGCATTCTACAAAGCATGAAAATGGATTGGATTGGCCGTTAGAGGATATTTTATTACCTTGAATTATTTTTGATCATTAAAAGTTATTACCTATTCCCTCAAAATCTACCATATCTAACCTTTGGACCCGGGCCTTTATTCTTTTATGTATTTGGTATGGCATCAACTATGCCATTGCGACATCATTTGAATTTATGGTGTTGAGACCGATCCCAAAGACTGTAGTCAGTGGTATAATAATTTATCTGGTTATATGTATCGGCGCCTATCTTACCTGGAAAGCTTCGACCATACTCATTAGATTTCATCTGTTCTTTCAAATTGTTGGCCACATTATTGGGCTTCTTATCTGGTTCATTACCCTTGCTAGTGTCTATTATTTACTTGAAGTTTATTCTGCGACAACTACTTCCTGGGAAAACTGGAAATCTTTTCTCCTGGAACAACTGGGGAGCCGAACCATGCAGTATAATTTGGAGTATATTACTGCGGTTTCAGTATTTTATATTATCAATTATATCCATACCATCAGAGAAAAAGAAAATGAAAAAACTCACTTGGCCATTGCCAACAATGAGATGCGTTTATCGTTATTAAAATCACAGATCAATCCTCATTTCTTGTTTAACACCCTCAACAGTATCAGTACCCTGATGACCGCTGATAAAACAAGAGCCAGGCAAATGATGACTATGCTCTCCGATGTGCTTCGATATGCCCTTGATTCGAACAGTGTCAGGGAAGTTCCTTTGATTGATGAGCTTAATTTCATCCGGAATTATATAAATATACAGCAGGTGAGGTTCGGACATCGCCTGGCATATCAGGAAGATATTGATCAACAATGCATGAAACTGAGGATCCCACCCATGGTCTTACAACCGTTGGTAGAAAATTCAGTCAAACACGGGATAACTCCGAAAGAAGAAGGGGGTAAAATCACCCTTCTGATAAAAAGGCAAAATGGACAGGCTGACTTTGAGGTGTCTGATGACGGGGTAGGACTGACAGGAAAGGACGAATTTGAAAGCAGCAACTCAGGGGTTGGGCTGATCAACTCTGATAAAAGACTTCAAAATATGTATGGACGGGATTCAAAAATAAATATTGCTGCAGGAAGCGAAGGATTTACGGTTCACTTTAGTATCCCCATGAGCGATGGATAGAATAAAATGCATTATAGTGGACGATGAACGTCTGGCGCATGATCTCTTGCATGAATACTTGGATGATAATGATTCAGTTGAGATAGTAGCAGACTGTGACAGAGGCCGGGATGCCATTGAGAAGATCAATGAATTGGAACCTGATTTGGTTTTCCTTGATGTCCAAATGCCTGGTCTGGATGGTTTTGACGTACTGGAACGCATTAAAGTAGAGCCATTTATTATTTTTTGTACCGCCTATGATAAATACGCCATTCAGGCTTTTGAGCAAAATGCCATTGATTATTTATTAAAGCCTCTGGATAAGCGACGTTTTGATATCGCTGTTGCCCGGGCAGCCTCCCGCATTCTTTCAAATGATAAAAATTTCGAACACCGGGTTCCTGTAGTTGCCCAACAGGCTGACTCTTCCTATCCTTCTCATCTTTTTGTTCAGAAATCAGAAAAACTTGTCAACCTGCCGGTGCTGGATATTATACATCTTGAAGCATCGAAGGATTATACGATCATCTCTGCAGATCATGAGCAATTCGTTAGTTCTACCGGTATCAGCAAGCTGGAAACCAAGCTTGATCCCACGATATTCTTCAGAGTCCACCGTTCAACGATTATTAATCTCAGGCGTCTTCTTGAAATTGAAAAACACGCCAATGGAAGTTTGTCAGTAAAGATGGATAACGGCAAGTTGTTTCCAATTAGTCGTAGTTATGCAAAAATGATCAAGGACCTGATTGTCTGATCCTTATAGTAATTAAGTATGATTATTTTTTTGAAAAGTGTAACCCGACTCAAATAATCCGTGTCAAAGCAACAGATTAATTATTGAATTTATGTCAAACAAAACACTTAGACAATGCAAGAAGGTATAATGGGAATTTTTTGGCTTATGATTTTCAGCGTAGGCATCATTGTGATGGTCATTTATATTAGAAAATTTATGCACGATGAACGCATGGCTCTGATCGAAAAAGGCGAAAATCCCTATCCAGTAAACAATCGAAACGGTATTTCTGTCACCTTGCGTTTTGCCCTGCTCTTAATAGGCGGTGGGATAGGCCTTTTCATAGCTTACTTTCTCGACCTTACCCTTCATATGGAAGAGGTGGCCTATTTTTCCATGTTTCTCTTGTTTGCAGGGGCAGGACTGGCCTTGTCCTACGTTATTGAAGAAAGGAAATATAAAAAGGAAGCCAATTAAGGTTTCCTTTTTTTAACCTCTCCGAGCGTCCATACTTCAAGAGATACCCTGTATCAAGAAATGGTAGAGACCCATCCAACCTTGGTTACTTAAGAATTCATTGTCAGAATTCATTGTGGTCTCCTGATAGTTATCCCTCATCCATAAAATTGCCTTTGCAGGATATTCCAGCGGTTCAATGATGAAATTTCATGTCAATTCATTTTAGCTTCCTGTCAAAAAAATCTGCCGCAGCATGATAAGCCGCCAACCAGGACTTATGCATCAAGAAACCGTGGACCTCATCCGGAAAAATAAGCTGCTCCACGTCAACACCTTGTTTTCTCAGAGACTCAACCATATGGATGGTCTCGGTGAATGGTACATTGCGATCATCATCACCCTGTATGAGTAAAACCGGAGACCGCCAGGTGCTCACATAAGCCAGGGGTGAGGATTCGAAAGCAAGCTTCGAAGCAGCCGCATTTTTCCCTGCATCATAGGTGGGCACAAAATTCTTGATGACGATGTTCCAGTCATGAACACCATGCAAATCAACTCCGGCAGCAAAAAGATCACTGGATTTGGCCAGGCCCATGGCCGTGAGGAATCCACCATATGATCCTCCCCAGAGTCCAATATGTGAGCCATCCACTTCTTCCAGGGATTTTAGGTATAAGCCGGCCCCCATCACATCATTGTATTCACTGGCCCCTCTGGCTCCGTAGTTTAGAGCTTCTCTGAATTTCATTCCATAGCCGATTCCACTGCGATAGTTGACCGCCAAAACAATATAACCGTGGCTCACCAGGTACTGATTCATGGCGTAGGCATTGTGATAATAACCTCGATGATGAAACCCCAATAGCATTTGTCTACGCGATCCTCCATGGAAAAATAAGAGCGCTGGATGCTTTTCACCTTTTTTTATTCCGTTGGGCATGAATAGCTGACCATGTATTTCCATGCCATCCGCCGAAGTAATAATTACCTGCCGGGGAGTGACCAATTGCCCAGATGGAAATGTGGAAGGAATAGCACCCGGATCCAACATCAAAGCTTTACCGGTTCCCTTTTTTCGAATCAAGGCATGAGCAGGTGTAGTTGGCCCCGATGATAGATAAACCAGGGAATTATCAGCAGGAACAACCTGTGGCGACCACTCAAGGTTAGTTCCTGAAGTAACAGACCTGATTTTTCCGGTAATCACATTGCTTTCCCAGATATGCTGCCGGTCAATGTCTTCCTGATTGGAAGAATATAACAACCTCGAGCCATCAGCCGAAATAGAAACATATTGTACTTCAAAATCACCCTTATTATAAGCCGTGACTTTCTTTGTGTTACGATTTACCGCATACAAATGGGTCCATCCATCTCCCTCATATGGAAAAATCAGTTAATTGTCTATGCCCCACATGAGCTGGTCCCTGGCGGAGACAAACCGAAAGGCGCTTCCGGTTCCTCCCCTGGCTTTCCAAACTTGCTCTGCCTTACCCGTTTTTATATTCACCACATGAATAGACCAAGGCAAGGCTGAACGCCTCGGCATGAAAGGGAGGACCTCCGCTTCATTGGGGATACGAATGAAACCAATTTCATCCCCAGTGGGCGACCAGGCCGGAGATGAGTCATGGTCCACCGAAGGATCAAGGTATTCAATACGCTTAGTCGAAAGATTATAAACACCTATATAGCTGTGTTCCCTCCTATGGCTTACAAAAGCCAGCCTGTCACCGCTTGGCGACCACCGTGGACTACTACACCGGCCACGGGTGGTCAAACTGATAACTGACTTTTTTGAAGTATCAGATGGGTCCATTATGGAAATACTCCCTCCCTTGATATAGGCCAGCCACTTTCCACCTGGTGATAATTGAGGTGAGAAGCCATCTACCAGCCTTTGCGTTTTCCCTGAAGTGATGTTGACGGAAAAAATCTGCCTCTTCGCGCCATCAGGGTCTGAGGTCGGATTAGGTATTTCCCCCTGACGATTTGGCGCTCCTCCATAAACAAAAATGATCTGATTTTTACTATCATCTACAATGAGGCTATTGATCTCCTGACCATCATCCTTTGAATAATTCGTTAGTTGCTTGCCTTGATATTCCGGGCCGGAAGCCAGGTAAATGTTCCTGATCCCTTCCTTGTTTTGTACCCATGCAACCATTGACTTGGTCGGAGAAACAGTAAGATTAGTAGGAAACGCGGCGCTCATTACGTCTTCAAGCCTAAACGAGTTGGGCGCTTTTTGTGCTGCCAGTGGAAAACTCAGGCAAATGGCCAGAGAGAGGATAATAGATCGTTTCATAAGTAGATAAGTCTATATTTCATTTGTCCTGCAACCTATTCCAGTTGAGAGTCAAATGCAACGAACTTATGAAGAGTGGTATCATTTTGATCAAGTTGAGTACACCCGATCCACAATTCAAGACTGAATCCATCCGGTTCAGCCCTGATCATTTGCACCGTTAAATCAAATAAAAAATATTTGCTTGATTAAAACTATTTGATGACCAGATTCATCTCATAGTATCGGTCAGGTTTTAAAGGTCAAAAAAACAATCGGGTCAGGTCAACATTTTTCAACTCAATCAATGGTGAAATCTTGTAGATATCTGCAATTTGACAACGTTGATTAGAAGGTGACATGTACAACATAGTCAACCGGAACATTCCTGGTAAAACCTGCTGTACTCACCTTGATCGTCCCTGCAAATCGGAGATCTGCTTTCTTTTTCGTTAACAAGCTCAGGGCATTGCTCAACAACCCTTTCTGCAAATCCTTCATGGCCAATTTGATGTTTAATGGGACCCTGAATTCCGACTCTTTCTGAATTTTTAAGGATTCTATCTGGCTAAGTAGTGCAACTGTATCTTGTTTGATCATTACCACCAATTCCACCCGTTTAAGTTTTCCCCGTACAGTATTAGGATTGTTAAATACGGCCTCAGCTTTTAAGTTAAGATATGTGGAGTTGATACCTGCCAGCTTCACCCCTTCTATCTTTGTGAAGGTAATCGGGTCCTTGAATGAGCAGCCGACGAACAAAAGAAAGACTACACAGACCAACCAGATTCTAAACATTCTTGCCATTTTATTAAGACGATAGTGGGTCCGGATGGGGTACAGCTTGTCGTGTTCTCCGCTCACTAATATTCAATGATTTTTTCAACCCGGTCATTCTTCAAAAAGGAATTAATGATCTGCTGAACATCGCGGTTGTTCTTATATTGATCTACACATTGTACAAGATGTTCTATATTACTGCCTTTTTGATCAACATTACTCACATGCGTAAATCCAAATCCCATGTATTTCCCATTTTTAACCTGCACCACTGATCGTTCGGCAATTTTTCTTCCTTTATCGATAATTACTGCATTTTGTCGCTTAAACTGGAAAGACTCAATAGCATCCATAACGCGATGATTATAGTCATCGACCGATTCTTTCCCTACACAGGCCCCGTTGCACATTTTTATTGAATAATGGAAACATGCCCCCCTTGATTTATTCAGACCTGTCAATGACAAACAAAGCTTATGACTCTCATTCAAATAGTAAAGATGGTCAATTCCTTCTTTTCTTGAGGAATACGCAACCAAAGGAAGAGAATCAGGCTGTATTTTCTTCATCTCCAGGCGGATATACCCGTCCAGTTGAAGGTTGGTGAACAGCCCATACTGAAAGTAGGTGCGCTTCTGAGCACTGTTATAAAACGGAGCCTTCGATTTTATTTCCTCCGATTCCTTCAACAGCGCTATCAGTTCACTACCAGTGATTTCGTAATCGATATCTGCAATCTCATTCCGCATCGCCTGCGCTTTCTTTGATTTTGTATTCAACAAATGACTTATCACTCGTTTTCGTATGTTTTTACTCTTACCGATATAAATAAGCTCCCGGTTGGCATTAAAAAAATAATACACCCCGGTTTCTTCAGGAAGACTTTCGATCAGTTCAGCGCTGATATTCGGGTTTTCATAGGAATACTGATTAGGTGTCAGCTTACCAAAGATGACTTTTTCACTATCAAGATCAAGCAGTAACTTAAATAACTTTACCGTAGCTTCGGCATCACCTCCCGCCCGGTGACGGTTGTTTAATGGAATATTCAGCGAATCGCACAATTTCCCCAGACTATATGATGGTTGCAGAGGTATTAACCGCCTGCTTAACTTGACCGTGCATAATGTTTCCCTACGAAAATCATAACCCAATCTGCGAAATTCTGCCCGTACAATGGAATAGTCGAAAGTGGCCGAATGAGCTACAAAAACACTTCCTTCTGTAAGCTGAATAATGTTTTTCGCTATCTCGTAAAATTTCGGCGCTTTCTCAACCATTTCATCGGTAATGCCTGTAAGATTTGTGATAAAACCAGGTATTTGTGTCTCAGGGTTTACCAGAGAAACAAATTGCTCTACCACTTCATGTCCATTGAACAAATAAATGGCAATCTCGGTGATCTTGGCATTGCGTAAGCTACCTCCGTTGGTCTCGATGTCAATGATAGAGTACACAGTCGTAAAAATAAAAAAGAAGCGTGAAGTTGCGACTAAGAAAAGTATAACGCACCACTGATCACACCTCAATGGTCAGGATAGCATTTGGTGAATTTTATTTTTACATGAATAGGCTCATTTCCCATTAATTCCACGCTTATTTCCACAATTAATCTCAATTTGAATGTACTTAAGTGAAAATGTGGGGATGTGCGAAAATCGTATCCATTAATCAACTTTTTTAGGTTTTTATAAATGCGCCTTGAACAAACATCGCTGCCGGGTTTAGGGTAACTCTTGTCGTTCCCCGCCATAAAACCTGTCAGGTATAGCCGAACACCCCACGAAATAAGTATCTTTTCAAACTGCGAAGGAGAGGCTCCTCCAACCTTATCTGAGCTGTTAAAATTTAGATGCGTTGATTGGCTATGCTCATATGATTATCCGCCTGGGTGGGGTGAAGCCTAACCACATTAACAAATCAACGATTCAACTATTCCTCCATATTCTCATTTACAGAATTCCTTTCCATTTCTTCATCTCTAAAACATCATCCTGTATTTTTGCTCCCCAAAAAAAACTAAATGAATAAATACGATATTTATGGCATAGGTAATGCCCTGGTAGATGTAGAGTTTGAAGTAGAAGATTCCTTCTTTAAAGACCATAACATCGGCAAAGGTTTAATGACCCTCGTAGATGACGATCGCCAGGATGAATTGATGCAGGCCATAGGTGCTATGCGCATTAAAAAACAAGGCGGTGGATCTGCAGCCAACTCCATGATAGCCAACAGCCAACTAGGGGGAAGAAGTTTCTACTCTTGTAAAGTAGCCAACGATGACTACGGCCTTTTTTACCTGGAATCACTCAAAGAGGCCGGGGTAGATACCAACCTCAATATCGAAGCCCTGGAAGGTGGCAAAACCGGTCGCTGCCTGGTGATGATCACCCCTGATGCAGATAGGACCATGAATACTTTTTTGGGGATCACCTCATCCCTGGATGCCTACTCTCTCAATGAACAGGCCATGGCATCATCTAAATACCTGTACATCGAAGGCTACCTGGTAACTAATGAGTTGGGCCGAAATGCTATGGGTGAAGCAAAGACAATGGCGGAAAAGCATGGGGTAAAAACGTCCCTGACCCTGTCAGATCCAAGTATAGTAAAAGCCTTCAGGAACAAATTTGATCAGTTGATTGGCAAAGGAGTTGATCTTTTATTTTGCAACGAGTTTGAGGCGATGGAATTCACAGGGACAGATTCTTTACCGAGCGCCAGGGAGGCGCTTAAACAGGTAGCCCATTCATTCGCCATTACCCTGGGTCAGAATGGAGCTACTATTTTTGATGGAGATACCTTCATTGACATCGAATCCTATCCAGTAATGGCCCTCGACAGCAATGGGGCTGGAGATATGTTTGCCGGGGCATTCCTCTATGGGATTACTCATGGTCACTCCTTTGCCCAAGCCGGAAAACTTGCCAGCCTGGCCTCCTCCAGGGTGGTAGCACAGTTCGGTCCCAGGTTAAACGAACAAGAGATGAAACACATATTGAACAAAGTAACACAACCTTTTTAGCAATTACAGTTATTCCCAATTATTATTTATTACCTTGCCGATTACTATATTTGTATGATATTGTTCAACTAATTATCCAATAAATTTAAATATTATGAAATATTATTACCTATTGGTGGTCCTATGTTTCGTTGGTAGCACGGCGTTTGCCCAGGAAGAAAGGATCAAGTTCAAAGAATATGATCTTGACAACGGACTGCATGTAATTCTTCATCAGGACAACACCGTTCCCATCGTAAACGTTTCTGTCCTCTATCATGTGGGCTCAAAAAATGAGCCTGATGGCAGAACAGGATTTGCGCATTTCTTTGAGCACCTGATGTTCGAAGGGTCCGACAATATTAAACGTGGAGAATACTCTAAGATTATCTCTGCAGCCGGGGGTCAGTTAAATGCCAATACCTCGCAAGACCGCACATTTTATTTTGAAACCCTGCCCTCCAACCAATTGGAACTTGGGCTTTATATGGAATCTGAACGAATGTTACATGCCAAAATAGATTCAGCCGGCATTGCTACTCAAAAGGAAGTGGTTAAGGAAGAAAAAAGGACCAGAATCGACAACCAGCCTTATATGAGCTTCCAGGAAAAGATGTTCAAAGATGCGTACCCAGGAACCAATTATGAGTGGACTCCCATAGGGTCATTTAAAGACATCGATGCGGCCACCGATCAGGATTTCAAGGATTTCTATCATACCTTTTATGTCCCAAATAATGCGACTATGGCCATTGCCGGGGATATTGATATAGATCAAACCAAGCAGCTGGTTAGCAAGTATTTTTCTGAAATTCCAAGGGGAACCCATAAAATCCCAAGACCGAAGATTTCTGCACCCGACCTGGATAATGAAGTCAGGGAAACGGTATTTGATAATGTCCAACTGCCGGCCGTCATGTACGGTTACCGAATGCCAAAACAAGGCAGTGACGAAAATTATGCCTTACAGATGCTCACAACCTTGCTTTCCGGCGGGCAAAGCTCCAGGTTTTACAAAGAACTTGTCGATAAAGAGCAAATAGCAGCTCAAGTATTTGCTTTTCCATTTTCATTAGAGGATGGTGGCATTTTTATTACCGTTGGCCTGGCGAACGTAGGGAAAAATGCTGAAGACCTGGAGAAAGGTATGGAAGCCGAGATTGAAAAAGCAAAAACCCAGTTGATATCAGAAAAAGAATACCAAAAGCTCCAAAATCAAATGGAGAACAATTTTGTATCCAGCAATTCAACCATGCGTGGCATTGCTGAAAGCCTGGCTGATTACCATGTTTATTATGGAGATGCCAATCTTATCAACACTGAAATTAAAAAATACCAGGCTGTCACCCGTGAAGATATCCAAAAAGTTGCAAAAAAATACCTGATAAAAGACAATCGGGTTACTTTGTATTACCTGCCCAAATCAGCCCAGGAAAAACCCAACGAATCTGAAATAAATAAAGAAGGAAACTAGTCATGAAAAAAAATCTATATATTATTCTACTTGTAGCCGCCACGACTACCCTCTATGCACAGGTGGATCGATCAAAAATACCCGGGCCCGGACCTGCCAGGGAAATTAAAATTGGAGACTATGAGAGTTTTACCCTAAAAAACGGTCTTAAAGTTTTTGTTGTAGAAAACCATAAGTTACCACGGGTATCGTTCAGTATCGTATTCGACCGGCAACCTGTTTTTGAAGGTGATAAAGCGGGGTTTCTTGGAATGGTTGGTCCAATGCTGAGACGAGGTACATCAAGCAGGACTAAAGACCAGATTGATGAAGAAATCGATTTTATTGGCGCTACTCTTTCAGCTTCATCAAGCTCAGTCTACGGCTCCTCACTGACCAAACATAAGCAGAAGCTTCTGGAGCTTATGACGGACGTGATGTTTCACCCGACCTTTCCCAAAGAGGAACTGGAGAAAATAAAGACACAGACCCTATCTGGCCTTGCTGCCAACAAAGACGACCCGGACGCTATTTCTTCTAACGTATCCACTGCCTGGTATATGGCAAGGATCATCCCTATGGCGAACTCACTACTGAAGAAACGGTTAAGAACATCACCATTGATGATATTAAAAATTATTACCAAACGTATTTTAAGCCAAATATCGCCTATATGGCAATCGTTGGAGATATCAAAAAGAAGGAAGCCATGAAGTTGGTGAAAGCTTCGTTCGGTAGCTGGGCCCGAGGAGATGTCCCTGCCCCAACCTATACAACTCCTGAAGCCCCTGACAAAACATTAGTAGCCCTTGTAGATAAGAGCTCAGCCGTCCAATCTGTAGTGGATATTACCTATCCGGTCATACTGAAACCCGGTAGTCCCGATGTTATCAAGGGCAGAGTGCTCAACCAGATATTGGGAGGAGGCTCAGATGCACGCCTTTTCCTGAACCTTAGAGAAGACAAAGGATATACCTATGGAGCTTATTCATCCCTTTCCTCAGATCGCCTTGTGGGCCAATTCAGTGCAGGAGGAAGCGTCAGGAACGAAGTGACTGATAGCGCTCTTGTTCAGTTTGATTATGAACTCAACAGGATACGCACGGAGCCGGTTAAGAAGGATGAAATGGACCTGGCCAAAAGTTCGATTGCAGGTAGCTTTGCGCGTTCACTGGAACGACCACAGACAGTGGCTAACTTCGCAATCAGCACTGCGCGGTATCACTTGCCGGATGACTATTACAGCACTTATTTGAAACGCGTGCAAGCTGTTACTGCCTCAGATATTCTGCAGACTGCTCAAAAGTTTATCCACCCGGATCATGCCTATATCACTGTGGTGGGAAAAGCTGCTGAAATTGCTGATAAACTCAGCCCGTTTGGCGAGGTAAAATACTATGACATTTATGCAAATGAATATACCCCATCAGATTCCCCTTCCATTCCGGAAGGATTTACGGCGAAAAATGTTATGAAAAATTACATTAAAGCCATTGGTGGGGAAGAGAAGGTCGCCTCGATCAAAGACATAAAAGTGGTTCGATCAGCTTCCATCCAGGGTCAAACCATGAAAATCATAGCCATCAACAAGGCCCCTAATTTGTCGTACCAGGCGTTCCTTATAAATGGCACTGCTGAAATGAGCAAATCGGTTTTTGATGGTAAGAATGCTGCCCAGTACCAAATGGGAAAAAAGATGCCAGATGATTCATCAGCTAACCAGGACGCCATGATTTCAGCTATCAAATTCCCTGAACTGCAGTATGAGTCTCTTGGTGTTTCTCTTGACTTAACAGGTATTGAAAAGGTGGAGGACGAAGACTGTTATGTTGTCAACCTAACCCTCCCTTCAGGTAAAAAAATAGCCGAATACTATAGCACCAAATCAGGATTGAAACTAAGACAAATCAACTATATGAAAGGACCACAGGGTGAGATGTCAGTCTCCGTGGACTTCAAAGATTATTCTGAATATGATGGGATTAAACTTCCTTCAACAGTGATCTTTCCGGTAGGTCCAATGAAAATGGAGGCCAAGATTGAATCCGTTGAAGTAAATAAAGGAGTTGATGACAGCATGTTTCAGATAAACTGAGTCTGCAATCAACTGGAAATTATTTTTCTCCAATATTTAGAAAACAGGGTTTGCAAAGTACCTAAAGATGGGTACCTTTGCAGCCCTGTTTTAGCATATAAGATATTATGAAACGAACATTTCAGCCTTCAGAACGCAAACGACGAAACAAGCATGGATTCAGGGCAAGAATGGCGTCGGCAAGCGGCAGGGCCGTTATAAGCAACCGCAGGAGAAAGGGGAGAAAAAAACTTAGTGTCTCTGACGAACGAAGGCACAAGCAGTAGCCCACCGGGCCTCTTCCTTCTGAACTCTTGACAGCAAGAGAAACTACAGAAGGAGTTGTTCTCAAATGAATAATAACGACGATACCAGGAAGTTCACTTTTCCTAAACGTGAGCGGTTAACAAGCAGAAAGACTATTCAGCGTCTTTTTTCTGAGGGTAAATCCTTCGCCATGCCACCCCTTAGGGTTTTCTACCTCCCTCAACCTGATCCGGATATTTCTAACCATCAACTACTCTTTAGTGTCCCAAAGCGCGCATTTAAAAAAGCCGTGGACAGAAACCGTGTGAAGCGTTTGATGAGGGAATCGTTTCGCTTAAATAAAAAAGAGCTGGAGCAGATCACACATCCATATTGCATTGGTTATATTTATATGTTTAACACGCTGCCGGCGTTTGAACTTGTTCAAGAGAAACTAAGAAAGTCGTTTAAACGTTTAAAAAAAGAAATCATGTGATATGCGCATTCGTAAGTTCTTCATAATCCTCGGACTCGGAAGCATCCTGTTGGTTGGGTCGGCATTTATTGTTACGGACAATCCGTACTTTAAAATTGTAAGGAACCTTGACATTTTTGCTAGTCTTTTCAAAGAGGTAAATGCCTTATATGTTGATGAAATAGATCCTGAAAAGACCATCCGGGTAGGGATTGATGCCATGCTTCAGTCGCTCGACCCATATACGGTCTATATCCCTGAAGAAGATTTCGATGCCTACCTGACCATGACTACTGGGGAATATGCCGGTATTGGTGCCCTGATCGGTCGGATCAACGACAAGGTAGTGATCACCATGCCAAATGAAGGCTTTCCTGCAGCAAAGGCCGGCATTGCTATTGGTGATCAGATTCTTTCCATTGATGGGATAGGCATGTCAGGCAAATCTTCCAGGGAAGTAAGTAAACTACTCAAAGGTCCGACAGGCACCGAAGTAAAACTGAAGCTTCTGCGGCCATGGATTGATTCTATTTATACGGTGACCATTAAGCGAACCAAGATCATCCTGGACAATGTGCCCTATTATGGTTTCGTCACCGATGAGATAGGATATATCAAACTTACAGACTTCACTACTCAGGCAAGCAATGAGGTAAAAAATGCGCTGGTGGACTTGAAGCATAGAGGAGCTAAAAAAATTATTCTGGATTTGCGAGGGAATCCGGGAGGTATCTTACAGGAAGCCGTTGCCATCTGCAACTTGTTTATACCGCAGGGCAAACAGGTTGTGGAGACCAAGGGAAAGCAAACCCAGTGGAACCATACCTATAACACCCAAAACAGCGCAGTTGATACCAGTATCCCCCTGGCTGTCCTTACCAGCAGCAATAGTGCTTCAGCCTCGGAAATTGTATCCGGTACATTACAGGATTATGATCGGGCAGTGTTGGTGGGCCGGAAAACATTTGGAAAAGGTCTGGTTCAAAAAACAATTCCACTAGCCTACAACAGCCAGCTAAAAGTAACTACAGCTAAATATTATATCCCCAGTGGTCGGTGTATTCAGGCCATAGATTATTCGCATCGAAACCCAGATGGGAGTGTGGGTAGAATACCGGATTCCTTAATGGTGGCATTCAAGACAGCCCACGGTCGGACCGTCTTCGATGGTGGAGGGATCAACCCGGACGTTGAAGTTGAGTCATCCTATCTGTCTGCAATCAGTGTCAGTTTGATTAACAAGGCCCTTATATTTGATTACGCTACTTTCTATTTCCAAGAGCATAAAAATAAACTCTGGAATGACAACTCGCTCTTGACAGAGGATGAATATGCTAACTTTATTACATGGTTGAGTGATAAAGACTACGACTATGTTTCTCCCCTGGAAAAGGCCGTAACGGAACTTAAAGAAGAAGCAAAAAAAGAAGGGTTTGATCAGATGATCTCTTCTGAAATCCAACGTTTGGAACAACAGGTAGCCCATAGCAAGGAGAAGGATATGATCACCTTTAAAGATGAAATCAATATGTTGTTATCCGAAGAAATTGCTTCCCGGTATCATCTGCTCAAAGGTCAGATCGCCAGCTCTTTAAAGCATGATCCGGATGTCAAAGCGGCCATCAAGGTCTTGGAAGAACCCGACAGGTACAGCCAACTTTTGGCACTGAACTAAGTCGGACATGATCTTATCTATTGAAACATCCACTCATATTTGTTCGGTAGCATTGCATCAGAAGGCTGATCTTGTTGATTTTACCGACCTGGACAAACCGAACTCCCATGGAGAAAAACTTGCCCTGCTTATAAAAAAACTGTTAACCAAAAATCGGGTAAATATGGAGGATCTTACTGGGGTTGCGGTTGCCTCAGGGCCTGGTTCCTATACCGGATTGCGCATCGGCCTCAGTACAGCAAAAGGCATTTGTTTTGCCCTGGACCTTCCCCTCATCGCTGTGGACACCCTCACGGCTCTGGCCCTTCGGGTAGAAAATTCAAAGCCTCAATGGTTGTGTCCAATGATCGATGCCCGGCGGATGGAAGTGTATTGTCAGTTGGTGGATGAAAAAGGGGGTATAAGAGCTCCATCTGAAGCGAAAATTATCGACCATCAATCTTTCGACAAATACCTAACCCGGCATGAAATTTTGTTTTTTGGAAATGGTGCTGCCAAATGCAAGAACACTATTTTACACCACAACGCCAACTTTATGGATGATGTTCTGCCTTCAGCTCGAACGGTGGGAATCCTGGCTTGGCAAAAATTCCTTGCCAGAGATTTCGAGAATTTAGCTTACTTTGAACCGGGGTACTTAAAAGAATACCAGACAACCGTCCCAAAAAGGACCGTATTATGAATCAAGAAATCACCAATAGAGTTGCTTCCAGCACCTTGGTCACCATCGACCTGGAAGAACTTGCTCCCCGGGATGAACGAGTTCAATATGATATGGCCCGGAACTTATATCAGGAAACAATATTAAAAGAGAAGGAGTTCAGGTCATTTATTGGTTCTTATGACTGGAGCCAATTCAGAGGAAAAAATGTGGCTATTAACTGCTCGGTAGAAGCGATCATCCCTACCTGGGCTTATATGTTGCTGGCATCGAAGATAAGTCCCTATGCGAACCTGGTAGTGTTTGGTACATTGGACCACCTGGAATCTCTTCTGTATGACCAGGCCATCGATCAAATAAACTTCGATGAATTCAGGGACAAAAAAATAGTGATCAAGGGATGCAGTAATAAAATTATTCCATCCTCAGCCTACGTCACTCTGATCAACAAACTTATGCCGGTAGCCAGCAGTATCATGTATGGTGAACCATGCAGTACGGTTCCTATTTTTAAAAAATCAAGGGAATAGGTTAGCACCGGAACGTCTCACCTGGCCATATGACAGCCGGTCTTCAAAATCAGTAATAAAAATATTTATCCGGAAAGAGGTTCTCCCAATCCTTCTGATCTATCTTAGCCATTGATGAATTGAACACTCAAAAAGAGATGGATCACCCTGCACATACTTACAGGAATGCCTATCTGTTTCGCTCATCTGCCGGATCAGGAAAAACATTTACACTCACTAAAGCCTATCTTAAGCTGGTGCTGCAGAATCCTGACCAATACAAAAACATTCTGGCCATCACCTTCACCAACGATGCCAAGGATGAGATTAAAAACCGGGTACTCGTAGAGCTTGAAAAAATAGCCTTGAACCGGGATACCGAAATGCTAGCACAGATCAGAAAAGACTTTGAAAATGCCGGGCTGGCAGCCATAAACCAACGCCTTCCTTCCCTGGCCGATGTCGCTCTCAAAAACATACTGCACAACTATGCGCTCTTCTCCATCAGTACAATCGATCATTTTTTCTCAAAAATCATCAAGTTTTTAGCATACGAAATAGGACTCAATGTCAATTTTCAGTTGGAAACCGATGAGTCATCGGCTTTACAAGAAGCAATGGCAGATCTTTTCATTCAGGCGAGCAAAAACGAGCTCGACTACCTAAAGGATTTTGCGATTGGTCGACTGGCAGATGATAAAGATTGGAACATCAGGAAGGATATCCTTGAACTGGGAAACAAATTATTCAAAAACGATTTTAAAGACATCGAACATGTTCTGGCCGGCAAATCCGGGGAGTTGCCAAATTTCATCAGCCAACTTCGTCAAACTATTAGTGGGTTTAAGAGTGCGCTCAAACGAACTGCTGAACAAGGCGTAAAGGCGGCCTCAATTCATTCGCTAACCCTGAGCGATTTCAGTTATAAAGAGCCACTGAAAACCATGATGGATTTTGCAAATGAAAAGGAAAAATGGCCAGCCCCTCCACAAAAGAGGTTCAATAGTAGAGTTGAGTATTCCACCTGGCACCGCAAGGACGACCCGAAGGCAGAAATAATCCGGGCTGCTTATGATGCAGGTATGCATGAGGCGTTTGAAACTATATATTCTCTGTTTCAGGGAAGCCGTTACAAAGATTTCCTTGCAGCGAAAAACCTGTTGAAGCATGTATACGCCTATGGAGTGCTCAGCGCTCTGGCCCGGCATCTGAAAAGCTTTCGAAAAGAAAAAAACTTACTTTTTTTATCGGATATAACAGCCATTTTAAGATCTGTAATAGGTGAAAATGAGATGCCTTTTATCTTTGAAAAGCTGGGCGCAATCTATCAACATATCCTCATCGATGAGTTTCAGGACACCTCGGAATATCAATGGAAAAATCTGTTGCCGCTGATCAAGCATGCCTTGTCAGCAGATGGCTCTCTAATTATTGTAGGTGATATTAAACAATCAATTTACCGATGGAGAGGAGGAAATTTCAATCTGCTTCTTCACGGAGTGGAACAAGATATTCCTATTCCTGAGAAACATTCAAAGGCACTGCCTAATAATTATCGAAGTACCTTCCACATCGTGGAATTTAACAATGCCTTTTTTAACACAGCGTTCAAAGAAGCCGCTCATCTCCTGGGCCTTGAAGAATATACTTCGGACTACGTTAAGGCTTTTAAGGATGTAACTCAGAAGGTAATTAAAAAAGAGGAAGGATATGTAGAGGTCTCTTTGTTAGAACCTACGATTGAACAGAAATGGAACCGCCAGGCTGAGGACAAAACCATCAATACGATCCATAGATTACAAAAATTCGGTCATACATTGGATGATATACTGATTCTGACAAGGAAAACATCTGAAGCAAGTGAAATGAACCTGGCCCTATCTACGGCTGGCATCACTTGTATTTCTGATGAGGGGTTAAAAGTCAGTGCCTCTCCCCTGGTAAAAATGATCCTGGCTGCTTTTGGTTACATCGTTAACCCCGAAGACCGGCTATCCATAAGCGAATTCAATTATTTTTTCTCTATACTTGCAAACCAGGAAGTCCTTTTCCAAACCAGTCCGGGCGAGTTTCTTGAGCGACTCAAGAAATGGCAGGAACGAACCGTTTTTGAAGCCGTTGAAGGGATGATGATGGAGTTACAGGTCTCCCAAAAAAATGAAATTTATCTTCAGAAGTTTTTGGACATATGCCTGGACCAATCCCTCGCCGGTAACAACACCTTGGCCCTGTTCTTGAAATGGTGGAAAACTCAGTTGGAGAATAAAAAATCCAGTTCGCTCTCCATCACTATTGGCGATGACCTGGAGGCCGTTAAGGTTATGACAATACATAAATCCAAAGGACTTGAAAGTCCGGTCGTGATCATCCCCTATGCCGACTCCTCACTTGGGTTCAATGTCAACACTCATTTTTGGACCCATGACCTACCAGAGAAGTACAAACAGTGGGGCAGTTTGCCGTTGCCGGCATCTAAAGAATTGAAGCAAACCGAATTTCGCAAGGCCTATGACCACGAATTGTTTGAAGTTGGCCTGGAGTCGATGAACCTGTATTATGTTGCCTTTACACGAGCTATTGACAAACTGTACGTTTTTACTAAAAAGAACTCTTCTACACCACATTTTGGCAAAATCCTTCAAAATACCTTTCAAAGCAATGATTTCGCGCTTAACAAACATTTTTTACCCGAGAAAGAACAATTTGTATTTGGCTCAGAAAGCCCTGAAACGGGTACAGGTGCTGGTGAGAAGTACTCCGGCTCCCAACCTCTGCTCTATCAATTAAAGCATTCAGAGATAGGAAGTAAAATAGATATTGAAACCAGGACCGGCAGGGTTTTTCTGCATTACAATTCTGAGACTTCACATAAGGTTAAGGAAGGGTTGCTTTTGCATGAGTTTATGGCCCAGCTGAAAAATCTGGATTCCATTGAAAAGGTCTGTGCTCAACTCGCAAGTAAGCATATGCTTGACAAGAAGGTTTCTGATTCTCTGAAAAGCACGGTGCTCTCATTATTCGAACAATTGCCACAAATCAAACCCTGGTATGGGTCAGAATACCAGGTGTTTACTGAGCGAAAATTATTTGTTCACGGAGCCACCTGCATACCCGACCGTGTTATGACAAGAGGTGATGAGGCGATTATCCTTGACTATAAGCGGGAGAAGGAATCACCAAAACATCATAAACAAGTACTCACCTATGCTTCAGCTATGATATCAATGGGGTTTAGGCAAGTTAGCGCCTACCTGCTGTATATGGAAGGCTACAAACTCGTTCAGGTCCGGTGAAAACGTTTATTGACACCATAATTGATGAGATCAGCCCAACCGACCTGGCGGACCTAAAAACAAGTTGTTATGTTTTCCCTTCTAAACGGGCGTGCCTGCATTTTTCATCAGCGCTGAAAGATCGTTTTTCCAAGGAAGTGTTTTTCAGTCCTGATGTATTGAGTATTGAGGATTTTGTAGTTGGCCAGTCGAAAGGCCTTGCTCTAGGCACTGAATTGTCCTTACTCCTTGAGCTTTACTCTTGCTATAAAGGCGTCCGAACCGATCTCACCTTTGACAGTTTCTATGGTTGGGGCCGCATTTTGCTGAATGATTTTGATGAAATAGATCGGTATTTGGTTGAGGCTAATGTCTTGTATACAAACCTGCAATCCCTCCAGGACATTCAACAAGCCTTTGGCCCGGATGAGTCCGTTATAAAAGCGTTAAAAGTTTTTCACGGTATTATTGGAAAATCAGAAAGTGAAATAACCCGCGTATTTAAAGAAACCTGGACAACTGCAGGCCAGGTTTACCCAACATTGGTGGAGCGACTGTCGCATAAAGGATTGGCCTATCCTGGAATGTGCTATCGACGTTTATCTGAAGGGCTCAGGTTATCTAAAATAAAGATAGATTACTCTCAGATCAACTTCTGTGGGTTTAACGCCCTTACCATTTCCGAAAAAACCATTATCACACACCTCCTTGAAAATGACCAGGCAAGGGTTTACCTGGATGTAGATAGCTACTACATGAACAATCCTCAACAGGAAGCAGGGAATTTTATGCGGCAGTTACAGCAGGAATGGAAAAAGTATGCCCCCAGGGTCAGATGGATTACTTCAAATACCATTGTTAACAGCCATGTTAACTTGGTTTCCACCGGTGACCGGATAGCCCAGGCCAACGTAGCAGCTGAGCTAGTCAAGGACGATCAAAATACTGCCATAGTGCTGGCCGACGAATCGCTGCTGAAGCCACTGCTCTATAGCCTTCCTTGTGACATGGGTTCTTTCAATGTAACCATGGGCTATTCAATCAAAGAAAGTCTTTACTCCTCTCTTATTACATCGGTCATCAACTTCCGGCGTATGGTAAGGTCCTCTGGGCAAGGCCTATATGTTGAGAAAAACGCCACCATTCAACTAGTGGAACACCCTCTTGTCAAAGGGCTTATCCCAGGACCGGTTTTCGATCTGGTTCAAACCACATCTGCCTGGATCAGCTATTCCTGGTTACACAAAGCCATTGGTGATGACGATCTTCTCAAAAATCTTCTTGCCACCGAAACGCGTGCAGACTTCATCATTACCTCTTTGATAAACGTCGTTCTTTCTCTTCACTCCCAATACATTGCAAATGAAAAACCGGAAGCAGGATTAAATGAACAACTGGTCTATACGTTGGTCAGGTATCTATATGACCTTCGGCTTTCGTTGAAGGAAGAATCCAGCATCAATCCAGAAACCCTTCTGTCTATTATAACACAGGAATTTGCAAGTCTCCGGGCCCGACTAGAAGGTGAACCCCTGGCCGGCCTGCAAATCATGGGTTTTCTGGAAACACGAGCACTTGATTTTAAAAATATTATCCTCTTGTCATTGAATGAAGATATACTTCCCAGGAGCAACCCGGCTGCTTCCTTTATCCCATTTGCCCTGAGAAAAGCTTTTGGTTTGCCTACATTTATTGAGCAAAATGGCATTTATGCCTATCATTTTTTCCGTCTTCTACAACGGAGTAAGAACATTCACCTGGTCTACAATACCCAATTGTCCATCGATGGTTCAGGTGAGATGAGTCGCTTCCTGCTGCAACTCAAGCATTATCTGCCGGATAAGCAAGTGCATGAGTACTATGCCAGGCTGGAAGGCAAATTAGTTCCTGCTTCCCTGCCGCCTATCAGGATAAAAAAGACTCGCTCTGTTATTGATGAATTGCAGGGATATTTCAATAGCCAAAATTCAGGCAAATCAATAACTCCAACGGTTCTTGTGGACTATATCCATTGCCCGTTGAAGTTTTATTTATCAAGGATTAAGAAAATAAAACCTCCTGAAGAACCAGGCAAAGGACTGGATGCACGTGAGGTAGGCAACCTGTTCCATAGTATTATTCATAAACTTTATGCTCCCTACATCGGAAAGAAGCTAACATACGACAACTTCCGGGCAATAATGGAGGATACATTGGCGGATCAGGTGGATTTATCTTTTCAAAACACGATCGGTCAGAGCCCGCTAAATGGAGAAGAAACTTTTACCAAACAGGTTATTGCCCACATACTGGACCAAATTATTAAAGCCGACAGGCAAGACTCGCCGATTGAGATTATAGACCTTGAATCTTCCCAAAATAAATGGACCTATTCCCTTGATTTGCAACAAGGAACGAATGTACAACTCGGAGGTATTATTGATAGGGTGGACAGGATTCAGGTAACTGACGGTCCCCTGACAAGGATCATTGATTATAAAACGGGGAGGGTGGAGATGGCCAAAACTTCAAAAAACCGAAAACCTTTGAATAGTGCTGAGTATATCGCTCAGTATTTTGAAGAGCCAGAGCTAAAATCTGGGTTCCAATTACTCTTTTACGGGCTTCTTTTTCGAAAAAATAATCCTGGTGATGAATTGACATTGGGAATTTATTCGGCAAGGTCCCTGTCACAAGGATTGCAATATCTGACCGGTGTACCGCAACCCTTGCCGGTGGATTGGTTAATTGAATTTGAAGAGCAACTACGGCATATCCTGGTAGAAATCGTCGATCCAACGACGGACTTTTACCAAACAGAAAAAGTAGAGCGCTGCCGGTACTGTGAGTTTAAAGGGATATGTGGAAGATGAGTCCTTAGTTGGCAAAATACTTCTTCCACCACCACTGAAATACCACCAGAGACCAGATCAATGACGTATTCCTTACCGTAGAAAACCTGCCGGTTAGCCCATTTCTAAGCTTTTTAATGACACCTGGGTTGAATATACCCTGTGACCGAACAAAATCATCATTTAGCAGGTCATGGCAAATCATGCTTTGCATTTCGCCCCGGAACCACTTATTCAAAGGAACTTCAAACCCTTTCTTCGAGCGCTGATATAGTTCAGCTGGTAACCAGTCCCTAAAGGAGTCTTTGAGTATACATTTTCGCATCGACTTATTTATCTTATACTCATCAGGCAACGAAAATGCACACTCCACTACCCGATGGTCAAGGAAAGGTACCCGAACCTCCAGACTATTGATCATGGAATATCGATCCACTTTGGTTAGCATATCGTTGGGTAAAACCAAATTCATATCAGCAAGAAGCATTTGTGTGATCGAGGTTTTTGCATCATCGACAACCGACGTATATGATTGCTTCAAACCAAAGTAAGCCTCTTCATCCACCTCGCTCAGCACCGGTAAAAGCAACTCATCCACCAATGAAGAGGCTTGCCATGATGCAAGTCTCCAATATTGATCTTTAGGATGAAGACTTGATACCTCACTGAACTTTTTTAGTTGACGAAATTTATTTGATATGGGTCCATTCCTGGAAGAAGGCATAAATTTCCAAAGGGGACCCAGGGAACCAGCTATTTTTGAACGGATCGTCTGATGCAGGATCCGCTCCATAGCGGCATGCTTATTATATCCGGCAAAAAGTTCGTCAGCGCCATCTCCTGACAAAACCACCGTTACATGTTTCTTGGTCTGCTGGCTCAGAATATTGACCGCTATGGATGAAGAGTCCCCAAAAGGTTCGTCAGTATAATCCAGTAAATCAAAGACATGGGAATAGAGATCGTTGTTAGACAGGGAAAAGACCGTATGTTCCGATCCAATGTGCCTGGCAACAGCATTGGCATATGGTGTTTCATCAAAAAATGGTTCATCCTTATATCCAATCGAAAAAGTATTTAAATGATCAACATGCCGGGCCGCAACGGCAGAAACAATCGATGAGTCGATTCCTCCGCTTAAGAAAGTTCCCAATGGCACATCAGAAACCAAACGATTAGTGACAGCACCTTCAACCAGTTCGACCAACTGATTCTTAGCCTTATCATAACCTCCCCAAAAAGAGGTTTCATGGGAAGGCAGCGAATAATAATCCTTGATAGAAACCTCCTCTCCTTTAACGACCATGTAATGTCCCGGCGGTAATTTTTTCACTCCTTCTATTATCGACCATGGTGAAGGGATATAGGTCAGGTGAAAGTAAACATACAAGGCGTTATGGTTGAGAGTTTTATTGACCCCATATTGCAAAATGGACTTCAGTTCTGAGGCAAACAACACCTTGTCCCTGTCATGTAAATAGTATAGGGGTTTGATGCCATAACGATCACGCGCCAGAAACAAGGAATGCTCCTTTTCATCATACACAGCAAAAGCAAAAAAACCATTGAATTTATCCAGGCATGATCTTCCGTATTGAATAAACATCTGCAGCACCACTTCAGTATCAGACTCGGAATAAAAATTCACCCCTTTGCCAACCAGGTCCTGCTTGAGTTCCTTAAAATTATACACCTCCCCATTATATATTATTGTGTATCTGCCTGATGAGTCCTTCATGGGTTGATTGGCGGATTCGGAAGTATCAAGAACTGACAACCTTCGATGACCCAGACCAACAAACTCATTGTTAAATAATCCTTGATGGTCTGGCCCACGGTTCGAAAGTGTCTCCGTAGCCTTTGCCAGGTTGATCATATTCATCCGCCCAACCTGGTTGAATGCATAAATCCCGGTAATTCCACACATGATTCAAAGAACAGGAAAATAGAGGAGATTTAACGGTTCTTTCCAGGTGAAATTAACCCGCATTATTCATGACAGTTTCAAGAATAACGATTTAAAATGGTTGATAACTATTGATTATTAATTACTTATGAAAGGGTTAACCCTGCATATTGCCTAATATTGAACACCCATATTT
>Ga0114931_10000255_pt1 | contig 62354 bp, 62 predicted proteins | sample 2SBtaG_FD_89579 | JGI IMG/M metagenome (GOLD analysis project Ga0114931, IMG submission 89579) | Deep subsurface microbial communities from Kolumbo volcano to uncover new lineages of life (NeLLi) - 2SBTROV14_V59a metaG | ecosystem: Environmental > Aquatic > Marine > Volcanic | place: Kolumbo... | reverse complement strand
CCGCAGTGGCCGGGGCAGCAGCTGGATGGCCGTGCCGGCCAGCCCGGCCAGCAGCAGGCGGCGGCGGTAGGGATCGGTCGTCATGATGCCATTTGACCGCCTTCTGGCAGGAGTGGTTCGCCGTCCGGCGGACGCAGGCGGCTAATGCAGGCGGGTGACCCGCATCACGCACTCATCCGCGCCATGTAGCATGCACTGGGTCTCGTCGATATCGAAGCGCTCACCAAACTTGTCCCCCAGACCGCGGATGATCCCGCGCACCACCGGACAGAGCTTGCGCTGGGACTGGTAGTGGACGATCAACAGGTCGTCCGATTCCCGCTCGGCGGAGAGCCGGGGGGGCTTGCGGTTGGGATTGTGTTCATGGATCACGCCGTGGATGGAACCGCCCGCCGTTTCGATCACCTCGAAGGTCTTCATGTTCGGGTCCTTGACGTACATGTGATAGAAGGAGAGCAGCTGGGGCCCGACGTAGTGGCCGAAGTCCTCCAGGACATCGGGCACCGGGACGTCGAGGGCCTTGGAGGCGGTCTCCACCAGGGCCACGATCTCCTCGTCCGGGTAGTCCTTGACCGGGAAGTAGACCTTGTACCTGTAGCCCTGGGCCTCCAGTAGGGCCTGCCAGGTGGCCTTGCCACCATGTCGCTCGACCACATAGTCGTGCAGGAAATGAAAGATGACTCCATACATGGCGGTTCCTCGGATTCGGGGTGGTTTGAAAGGGGGTAGCCTGTGTCGATACGCCCCATGTTCATGGTGGCGGCAGAAGCCTGATATAGATAAATGGAAGCGATCACAAATCACCCACTGCCGGCAAGGAGGGCTCCCGCCAATCCGTCTGCAGCTTTCCCGTCCCTGAGGGGCGTTCCATGATCCACCATTTATCGGGCGGGATAATATGCCAAATTTACAATCATTAACAATTCAGGTTTGCCAACTCGTCCTCGTCTCCGTCCTGGAAAAGGTGTTCATTCCTCTCTGGATTGTTTGCTAGGATAGCGCCCGGTAGGCTTTCGCTGACAGTAATCTACGACCTGAATTCCGTGGATTCAGGCACAACCAATGGAGGAGTCACATGAATAATCTGTACGAACGTCTGGGGGGTGAACCCGCCGTGGATGCTGCGGTGGATATCTTCTACCGCAAGGTGCTGTCCGACGAGCGGGTCAACGAGTTTTTCGACGGGGTGGACATGGAGCAGCAGGCGGCCAAGCAGAAGGGTTTCCTCACCATGGTCTTCGGCGGGCCCCATGAATATACCGGCAAGGACATGCGGGAGGGCCACAAGCACCTGGTGGCGCGGGGTCTCAACGACACCCATGTGGATGTGATCATCGAGTTGCTCGGCGCCACCCTGCAGGAGCTGGGGGTGGGTGAGGCGGACATCGCCGAGGTGGCTGGGATCGCCGAGTCGGTGCGTGACGACGTCCTGAACCGCTGATGCCGGAGATCCGTTTTGGGGACCACTCTCTGGCCGTTGCAGAGGGGGCCTCGGTCCTCGAGACCCTGCTGTCGGCCCAGTGCGAGATCCCCAACAACTGCCGTGCCGGGGTCTGCCAGGCCTGCCTGATGCAGCTGGTGGAAGGCGAAGTGGAGCCCCCGGCCCAACGGGGCCTGAAGGAGAGCTGGCAGGCCCAGGGGCTGTTTCTGGCCTGCCAGTGCCATCCCGAACGGGACCTGGAGATCCGCCTGCCCGGGGTGGAGGCTGTCCGGTCGGTCTGTTCGGTGAGCGGGCACGACAGGCTCTCGGGGGATCTGCTGCGCCTGCGCCTGCGTCCCGAGAGCGAGTTTCACTACCGCCCGGGGCAGTATGTCACCCTGTGGCGCGACCAGGCACTGGGGCGCAGCTACTCACTGGCCAGCGTGCCGGCCCTGGATGGCGATGAACTGGAGTTGCATATTCGTCACTATCCCCAGGGGCGCCTCAGTGGCTGGCTCTATGAGCAGGTGCGGGTCGGTGACCGCCTGCAGCTGCAGGGGCCGGCGGGCGACTGCTTCTATACCGGCGGCGACCCGGAGCAGCCCCTGTTGCTGGCCGCTACCGGCACCGGACTGGCGCCCCTCTACGGCATCCTGCGGGATGCCCTGAATCAGGGCCATGTCGGCCCGATCCACCTCTACCATGGGGCCCTCGATCCGGCGGGGCTCTATCTGCACCATGAGCTGCAGGGGTTGGCGACGGCCCATGCCAATCTGACCTATCACCCCTGCAGCCGCAACGCCGCGCCGGGTATGGACGAGGCGATCCAGGTGGCCTGCCTCGACGATCTGCTGGGGCAGGAGATGGGCGCGCTGCAGGGCTGGAGGGTCTATCTGTGTGGACCGGGCGAGTTCGTCAAGGCCCAGCAGCGGCGCTGTTTCCTGGCCGGTGCGGGGATCCAGGAGATCTACGCGGACGCCTTCCTCTAAGGGCTCGCACAACAACAAGTCCATGGGTTTGGGGCGTCGAGGCATACGCCTGGCGAAATTATTGTTGTACGAGCCCCGAGGCGCCGGATTTCCTCCTTGTCTGTTATGGGTTTTTTCCCTCTCCCCAAGGGGCTAGAATCCCCCCTAACGGTCAATGCTTGAAAGGTTTTCCCTGTAACCCAAGATAGTGCTGACACCCTGAACATCGAGAGGTTAGAGAGATGGATGTATTAGATCGAATTCGCGAGCAGGTAGAAGGCAACCCGGTGGTGCTCTACATGAAGGGTACCCCCCAGTTTCCGATGTGCGGCTTCTCCTCCCGCGCCGCCGCCGCCCTGCAGGAGTGCGGCCTGCCCTTCGCCTATGTCAATGTGCTGCAGGACCAGGAGATCTTCGAGAACCTGCCCCGCTACGCCGACTGGCCGACCTTTCCCCAGCTCTATATCAAGGGCGAGCTGGTGGGGGGGTGTGATATCACCCTGGAGCTGCATCAGTCCGGTGAGCTGTTGAAGATGGTGAAGGAGGCGACCGAGGGCGCGGAAAAGACCTCCTGATGCCGGCCAAGTGGGATACCCGCTTTCTCGGCCTGGCGGCCCACATCTCTGCCTGGAGCAAGGATCCCTCCTCCCAGGTGGGGGCGGTGATCACCGAGGGTAAACGCATCGTCTCCCTGGGCTACAACGGCTTCGCCACCGGCGTTGAAGACAAACCTGAGCGTTTGTCGGACCGCCAGTGCAAGCTCAACCTGACCATCCACGCGGAGGAGAACGCGATGATCTTCGCCAAGCGGGATCTCACCGGCTGCACCGTCTACATCACCCATCCCCCCTGCCCACGCTGCGCCTCCAAACTGATTCAAGAGGAGGTGTCGCGGGTGGTCTATATCTCCCCCAGCGCCGACTTCCTGTCGCGCTGGGCGGGCGACCTGCGGCTCTCCCACGAGATGTACCAGGAGGCGGGGGTGGCGGTGACCGCCTATGAGCTGGTAGAGGTGGATAGGGACAACGCGCGGATCACCATCGCCCCCGGGGGTCTGTTCAGCAAGGTGATGAGCCGTCTGCTGGGTTGACGGCGGGTTCGGTGCAGCCGGCGCTTCTGCCCGATGCGTTGTGGCTTATCGGGCCTGGCCAACATCATCCGGCAAAAAAGTGGAACCGGCTGCCTGGTTCGGGTTGGAGTGGGGCGGGCGCAGCACACCCGGCAGCTCCGTTCAGCCCATCAGCTGCATGATCTCCCGCGGTACCAGCAGTGCCCCGTAGAGGGCCAGGGCGCAGACACAGAGGCCCACCACCAGGATCACCCAGCCCCGAATCACCGCCCGCTCCCCCTGCTCCAGGAGGCCAGTGCGAAACACCCGCATGCCGGGCGGGGGGAATGCCCGGCTGCGAATCACCCGTCCCCCTATATAGAGCATGTAGCCGGCCAGCGGCAGCAGCGAGAGGAACACCAGCCGCAGCAGCCATACGATCCGCTCCGCCCGCTGGTGCGGATTCAGGCCACTGAACCAGTTGCCTGTATCCAGCAGACCCGCTTGGTCCGCGAGCACCACTCCCAGCATCAGGATCGCGAGTGTCAGCAGGATCCGCCGGCGCAGCCGGGGGTCGGCCGGAGGTCTAGTATTCATCGGGCACTACCCTCCTGGGTGGGTTGCAGGAGTGTCGAGAGTTCCATGCGATAGCGGCCGGAGCGGCGCTTGCGTTCGATCTTCACCGGCAGGTAGTCGAGTGTCGGGGCCACCCAGATGGTGTAGTCGGGCGCCTGGTCGTCCTTGCTGCGCCGCACCCGCAGGCACCCGAGGCGGCCATAGGGCAGTTCGATGGTCTCCCGCCCCACTACCCGGAAGTGGTAGGTCTTGATCCGCCCTCCGTCCGCCACCCGGTAGCTAACCTGCTCGCGGCCGGCGGCCAGGTCGAGCCGCAGCGCCAGCTGCATGCTGAGCTTGTCCTGCCCTCCCGGGTCGATCCGCTGGGCCCAGCGGGTGCCATCGCTCTCGCTCCAGACCTTGCGGTTGGACCAGTCGAACTCCAGGCGGGTGAGCTTCTCCGGTTCACCCACCCGCTGCAGGCGGTGTAGATAGCTGTGGGGTATGACCCGGCCCTCCTCGATACGCCCCTGGCTGGTCTCGAAGATCTCGTCGGAGTAGAACAGCCGTACCAGGGCCCCCGGCCGGGTATGGCCGCTGTAGTGGTAGGCCTGCTCCCCATCGCGGCGCAGCTCGATCTCCAGGGTCCCCAGCTGGAGACCGCTGCGGCTGACCTGAAACTCGGCCTGGAAGGGGACGAGCCGCACGCAGGGCCTACCCTGGCCCAGGCCGGTGAAGAGCAGCAGTGCGAGGGTGATCCAGGGCCGCATGGGGTCAGGTGATTCGCTGCCCGGGGGCGAAGATCACCGGGGCCTCGAGGGGCTGGTCGTCGAGCAGGACCCGCCCATCCTCCGTCATCGCCAGGCGCCCCTCGGCGAACCAGCGGATCGCCAGGGGATAGATCTGGTGCTCCCGTTCCAGGACCCGGGCCGCCAGCCGATCCGCATCGTCTCCGGGCAGCACCGGAACCTGGGCCTGGACGATGAGCGGCCCGCCATCCAGCTCCTCGGTCACGAAGTGGACGCTGGCGCCATGCCGGGAGTGGCCGGCATCCAGGGCCCGCTGATGGGTGTGCAGGCCACGAAACCTGGGCAGCAGGGAGGGGTGGATGTTCATCAGGCGGCCCCGATAGTGGCGCACGAACCCCGGGCCGAGGATGCGCATGAAACCGGCCAGCGCCACCAGCCCGGGCCGGTAGCGGTCGATCTGTTTCATCAGCGCCTGGTCGTACTGCTCCCGTCCTGCATAGTCCCGGTGTTCGACGACCCGGGTCGGGATGCCCGCCCGCTCGGCCCGCACCAGGCCCTGGGCATCGGCGCGGTTGCTGATCACCGCTCGCAGCTCCACCGGCAGTCCCCGGGCGGCGGCGTCGATGATCGCTTGCAGGTTGCTGCCGCCACCGGAGATCAATACCACCAGGGGCAGTCTCTCGGGGGTGTTCATGTCAGGGGGCCGGTGACCTCGACGCTGGCGGGCTGGCCCGGTGCGGCCTCGATCCGGCCCAGGCGCCAGGCCCTCTCGCCGGCGGCCTGGAGCTGTTCCAGGGCCGGAGCGGCGGCCTCCGGGGCCAGGCAGACCACCATCCCGACCCCGCAGTTGAAGGTACGCAGCAGCTCGCCACTGGCCAGGTTGCCCGCCTCCTGAAGCCAGCGGAAGACCTCCGACAGCCGCCATGAGCCGCTGTCGATCACCGCCCGGCAGCCCGCGGGCAGGACCCGCGGCAGGTTCTCAGGTAGGCCACCGCCGGTGATATGGGCCAGGGCGTGGATGTCGACCGTCTGCATCAGCTCGAGCAGGGGTTTGACATAGATCCGAGTAGGCGTCAGCAGGGCCTCGCCCAGGCTCGTTGCCCCCAGGGGGGTGGCCAGATCCGCCCCGCTGACCTCGAGGATCTTGCGGATCAGAGAGTAGCCGTTGGAGTGGGGGCCGGAGGCGGCCAGGCCGAGCAAGATGTCCCCTGGGCGTACCCGCTGGGGTTGGATCAGGCGCTCCTTCTCCGCGATGCCGACACAGAAACCCGCCAGGTCGTAGTCCCCCTCGCCATAGATACCGGGCATCTCCGCGGTCTCACCGCCGGTGAGTGCGGCGCCGGCCAGTTCACAGCCGCGGGCGATTCCCCGGATCACGTCGCTGGCCACCTCCAGCTCCAGGTGGCCGGTGGCGTAGTAGTCGAGGAAGAACAGGGGTTCGGCCCCCGCCACGAGGATGTCGTTGACGCACATGGCCACCAGGTCGATGCCGATGGTGTCGTGACGGCCCAGCGCCAGGGCGAGCTTGAGCTTGGTGCCCACGCCGTCGGTGCCGGAGACCAGCACCGGCTGGGTGTAGCGCTCCAGGGGCAGTTCGAAGAGGGCGCCGAAGCCACCCAGGCCGGTCAGTACGCCGGGGCGGAAGGTCCGTTTGACGATGGGTTTGATGCGCTCCACCAGGACGTTTCCGGCGTCGATGTCGACCCCGGCATCCCGGTAACTGAGGGATGGGGCGTGGCTAGGCTCTTGCTCCACTGTGGATACTCCAGAAAAGGGGAAGAGGGATTTTATCAGAAGTCTGCCCGGACGGGGGGAGGGAGAATGGGAATTGGGTGGCCTCTGCGAAGCGATGTTTTGTATGCCCAGCTCCCGCTCGGACCCTGGATTCGGGTAGAATCCAGTCCCTATGAATTCAAGATATGACCCCATGCCCCTGCTCAAGTGCCTCCCCTGGCTGTTCGGCCTGCTCTCCTGGTCGTTACTCACGCCGCTGGCTGCCGAACCGGTCAAGGATCTCTATGTGGCCCAGGTCCCGGTGCAGGGCCAGGGCAGCGAGGCGCGCTCCGAGGCGATCCGCCAGGCCCTGGCCCAGGTCATCGTCAAGGTCTCGGGCAGCCGCCAGGCAACCGGCGGGCCCCAGCTGAAGAAGCTGCTGGCGCGGAGCTCACGCTACGTAGAGCAGTATCGATATCGGCTGGCGGAGGGCCGGGTCGGGGTGGACAAGGGGGCCTCCGGCCGTCTGTTGTGGGTGAAGTTCGACGAACGGGCGGTCAACCGCCTGTTGCGAAGTCAGGGGCTGGTGGTCTGGGGGAGAGTCCGGCCCTCGCTGCTGCTCTGGATCGGCCTGGAAGAGGGGGGGCATCGCAGGCTCATGCAGCCGGAGCTGGAGCCGGCCCTGCGCTCGGCCTTGCAGCGAACCGCCCGGCAACGGGGCGTGCCGGTGCTGCTGCCGCTGATGGACCTGCAGGACCGTAACGGCTTGAAGGTGAGCGATCTCTGGGGTGGCTTCGAGCAGGAGATTCGCCGCGCCTCGCGGCGCTACCAGCCGGACGTCATCCTGGCGGGTCATCTGCGCCAGGTCGGCCGAGGCGACTGGCGTGGCGACTGGACCCTCTTGCAACCCGGCGCCGATCGGGTCTGGAGTACCCGGGGCCCTGGCAAGAGCGCCGCCGCGGTGGCTGGCCTGCAGCGCGCGGTCGACGAATTGGCGGCCCAGTATGCGCCGCGCACCGGCAACCAGGAGAGTCTTCGCCTGCGGTTGCGGATCTCCGGCATGCGTAACCTGGCGGACTATATTCTGGTAAAGGACTACCTGCACTCCCTGGGCATGATCGAACGGCTCGACCTGCTGGCGGCGGAGGGCGACCATGTCAGCTTTCTGGCCCAGGTACGGGACGGGCGCGAGCCCTTGAAACGGGACATCATGCTCGGTGGGGTGCTTGAGGTCGTGAAGGCCCAGGACCAGCATCCGGTGGCCGGAGCGCCAACCGAGGTGGAGCAACTGGAGGGGGAGAGCCTGGAGCTGCGGCTGCGCTGATGTGGCCTGAGCAGTGATCCACGCCTCTGGCGTGAAGCGGGCAGGTTTACATCGGATCTGAGGCAGAATCCTGTTTGGTATGATAATCCTAGATTCCTCAGTTGACCGCTCCATTCTGAAACTAAGTGATTGATACGAAATACACTGACTTCAATTGACCTTATCACCCATTGGGTGAATCACGCTACAGGGTGAATAGCAGGCCTACGGGGGCACATTGCGGCGTTACAACTCCTTGGAATAGAATGACTATTCTGCGTCGTTGTGCCTTGCCCTGCACCCCCGTAAACCTACTCTTCACCCTGCCCAACTGAGGATTCTAGGATAATCAAGGCCCGCGACATCCCGAACCTGATCAGCTTCCTGCGCATCCTGCTGACCCTGCCGATCGTCTGGCTGCTGATCGAGAGGGAGTTCTCCTACGCCCTGGGACTGTTCGCCCTGGCCGGCTTCTCGGACGGCCTGGACGGCTTTCTCGCCAAGCGTTTCCACTGGCAGAGCCGGCTCGGCGGCCTGCTCGACCCGCTGGCGGACAAGGCCCTGCTGATGAGCTCCTTCCTGGTGCTGGGGGTGTTGGGGCTGATCCCGGTGTGGCTGGTGCTGCTGGTGATCTTCCGGGATCTGATCATCGTCGGGGGGGCCCTCTACTACAACTTCAGCGTGGAAGAGTTACAGGCCAAGCCGAGCCTGATCAGCAAGCTCAACACCCTGCTGCAGATCCTGCTGGTGCTGCTGGTGGTGACCGATGCCGGCCCCTATCCCCTCACCCCACGGCTCATCGAGATCGCCATCTGGTCGACCCTTGTGACCACCCTGGCCAGCGGCGCAGACTACGTCTGGGTCTGGTCGAACAAGGCCCGGGACAAGGGCCGGCGGGAATAAAAAAAGGCCCTGTTCTAGTTCAGTGTGGGATTTTGGCTAACATTCATGAGGCCGGGACCGCACACACCCCAGATCATGGAAAATCTGAATACCGTGCGTTGGTGCGCAATATCCTCATTGGTCGAGGGTTTGCCGGGGTCTTTGGGTGAGACGCCGTGAATACATCCCTGCTGCATACACTCACCCAAAGACCCCGCCAAACCCTTTCGAAAGCCAGGGTCAGCGAAACCCCTGGAACAAAGCCAATGTGAACAATCGTGAACTCGGCCTAGAAGACCCGGTAGGCGTCGAATACCGGGCCATCCACGCAGACCCGCTGCATGCTGGGGCCCGCGGGGCCGGCCACCTCCACCACGCAACCGGCGCAGCCGCCCACTCCGCAGGCCATGAACTCCTCCAGGGAGACCTGGCAGGGCAGCCCGAAATCTCGCGCCAGCCCGGCCACTGCCTCGAGCATCGGGTGGGGGCCGCAGGCGAACAGCTCCACCTCCTGGAGCCTTGCGCCCTCCAGGGAGGTGAGCCAGGTGCGTGCCAGCTCGGTGACATAGCCCTGAAAACAGCCGGGGAGCTCCTTCAGACTGGCCAGGCGGCAGCCGATCCCCCAGTCGTCCAGCAGGGGCATGCTGGCGATCACCCCCTCCGGCAGGCCGGGAACCAGCACCTGGGACGGCCTGGGATCGAACGGGAAGGGGACCTCGGAGCCGAGAATGACGAAGGGATGGCTGGCGCTGTTCCTGCGCAGCCGCTCGGCGAGGAAGATCATCGGCGGAATGCCCACGCCGCCGCCGATCAGCAGCGGCAGGCGTCTCCCGGGGGTGGGCTCGAACGGCCGTCCGATGGGGCCGAGCAGACTCAGGCTCTCGCCGACCCGGCGTTGCGCCAGCAGCCGGGTGCCCTCTCCGACCCGCTTGTAGAGCAGTTCCACCCAACCGATCTCCGCCGAGGCGCGCATGATGGAGATAGGTCGGCGCAGGGGCAACAGGGGGTCGCACTGCAGGTGGACGAAGCTGCCGGGTTGGGCCCGTCCGGCGCATTGCGGGGCCCGCAGGCGCAGCACGAACTGCTCACCCGCATGGGCACGATGCTCGAAGATCTCGGCCGCTTCGAGGAACAGGGTGTCACGCGGGTGGGGTTGCATCTCTCGCCTCCTGGTAGGTGTAGACCACCCGGCCCGCCAGCAGGGTGTAGTGGACCCGGCCGGGCAGCTCCCAGCCATGGAAGGGGGTGTTGTGGCCCTGGCTGAGCAACTCGTCCCGCTCGAGGTGGCGCACCGCCTTGGGGTCGAAGATGCAGATGTCTGCGGTGGCGCCCGGTTCCAGGCGCCCCAGGGGCAGTCCGAGGATCTCCGCCGGCCCGCTGGTGAGGCGGGCGATGGCGCTGCTCAGATCGAGCACTCCCTCCTGCACCAGCCGCAGGGTCAGGGGCAGCAGGGTCTCGAGGCCGGAGATCCCCGCCTCGGTGTCCGGGAAGGGGGCGGCCTTGGCGTCCGCCTCGTGGGGCTGGTGGTCGGAGCAGATGGCGCCGATAACATTGTCCGCCAGGGCCTGACGCAGGCCGTCCCGGTCACTGTCACTGCGCAGGGGGGGGCGCACATGGGCATTGCTGTCGAAGCCAGAGATATCCAGCTCGCTGAGGAACAGCTGATGGATCGCCACATCGGCACTTAGAGGTTGCCGGATGTATTGGGCGCGGGCGAGCATGCGCGCGGCCCGGGCGCTGGAGAGGGTATGGAAATGGATGCGCGCCCCGGTCTGCTCCGCCAGGGCCAGGTGGGTCGCCAGGGCCACCGTCTCCGCCGCATCGGGGATCCCGGGCAGGCCCAGGCGGTCGGCCACCCGCCCCTCATGGGCGCAGCCCTGGTTGGCCAGGGAGGGGTCCTCGGGACGCACGCAGGTGAGCAGGTCGAAGGTGGCGGCATACTCCAGGGCGCGGCGCAGTACCAGGTTGCTGGCCAGGGGGCGGTAGCCATTGGAGACGGCGACGCAGCCGGCGGCGCGCAGGGCCGCCATCTCACTCAGCTTGTGGCCCTCCAGCCCCTGGGTCTGGGCCCCCTGGGGGAAGAGTCGGCAGAAGCCCGCTTTCTTACCCTTGTGTCGGATCTGTCCGGCCACCGCCGGGGTGTCGATGATGGGGTCGGTGTCGGGGGGACAGACCAGGCTGGTGATGCCACCGCTGGCCGCCGCCGCGGTCTCGCTGGCGATGGTCGCCTTGTGCTCGGCGCCGGGTTCGCGCAGGCGCGCGCAGAGGTCGATCAGGCCGGGGCAGACCAGCAGGCCGCCGGCGTCGATCGGCTGTGCCTCGAAGCCCCGGGGAGGCTCCCCGAGGGCGAGGACCCGGCCCTTCTTGATGTGGATGTCCGTGACCCGGTCGACCCCGTTCGCCGGGTCGATGAGCCGGCCGTTGAGGATGCTGATGTTCTTTTTCATTTCGCACCACCTGCGCTCCGATCCCGGCCGAGGGGGGCGCTGCCGCCCCTCATCTCTGGGTCCTCAGGTTCTGGCTGCCGATCACCATGGAGATCACCGCCATGCGCACCGCGATACCGTAGCTGACCTGCTGCAGGATTACCGATTTGCCGCCGTCAGCCACCTGGGTGTCCATCTCCACCCCCCGGTTGATGGGTCCGGGGTGCATGACGATGACCTGGGGGTCCGCCAGCGCCAGGCGCTCCTCGGTGAGGCCGAAGAGGCGAAAGTATTCGTGTTCGCTGGGCAGCAGGGCCCCCTGCATGCGCTCTCGTTGCAGGCGCAGCATGATGATCACATCCACCCCGCGTACCCCCTCCTGCATGTCGTGGTAGACGTGGACCCCCAGGCTGCGGGTGTCCGCCGGGAGCAGGGTGCGTGGGGCGATCACCCGCACCTCGGAGACCCCCAGGGTGTTGAGCGCGAGGATCTGCGAGCGCGCCACCCGGGAGTGCAGGATGTCGCCGACGATGGCCACCCGCAGGCCGGCGAATTCCCCCTTGTGGCGACGGATGGTGAACATGTCGAGCATCGCCTGGGTGGGGTGGGCGTGGCGGCCGTCACCGGCATTCATCACCCCGACCCCGGGGTCGGCGTGTTGGGCGATGAAGTGGGCGGTCCCGCTGGAGGCGTGGCGCACCACGAACATGTCCACGTGCATCGCCTCCAGGTTGCGCAGGGTATCCAGCAGGGTCTCGCCCTTGGAGGTGGCGGAGGCGCTGATGTTGAGGTTGAGCACGTCCGCCGAGAGGCGCTTGGCCGCCAGTTCAAAGGTGGTGCGGGTGCGGGTGCTGTTTTCGAAGAACAGGTTGGCGACGATCTTGCCGCGGCACAGCGGGACCTTCTTCACGGTGCGTTCGGAGACCCCGGTGAAGCCCTCGGCGGTGTCGAGGATCTCCGTGAGCATCTCCCGTGGCAGCCCCTCGATGGTGAGAAAGTGCAGTAACCTGCCGGACCCGTCGAGTTGCAGGTTGGCGCCGGCCTGGCTCATGTTTCAGGCTCTTCCTCGTTTCTGGAGCGACGGTTGGCGTGGTTGCCGATCACCAGTCCCAGGGGATCGGGTCCGGTCAGGGTGATGTGCTGGGCCGGGTCCAGGGAGGGGCGCAGGCCCACTACGTCGGGCTGGATCGGCAGCTCACGGCCGCCCCGGTCCACCAGGGTGGCGAGCAGGATGGAGGCGGGCCGGCCGTAATCGAAGATCTCGTTGAGGGCCGCGCGGATGGTGCGCCCGGTGTGCAGCACGTCGTCCACCAGGACGATGTGGCGATCGTCGAGTGGCACCGGCAGGTCGGAGGGGTGGACCTCCGGGTTCATGCCGATGCGGGTGTAGTCGTCCCGGTAGAAGGAGATGTCGAGGGTCCCAAGGGGGTCGGGCAGACCCAGCTCTTGGTGTAGCATCTCCGCGATCCACACCCCGCCGGTCCGGATGCCGACCATCAGGGGCGCCGATATGGCGCGATCGTTGAGGTCGCTCCAGAGCTTGCCCGCCATGACGTCGACCAGGGATTCAACCGCCTCGGCATCCATGAATTTTTTCGTCTGCATCGTCACTCTGCCGTTCGTTCGAGTTCAGGGTGGGCCGGGGGCGCGACCGTCTCTGCCGCCTCGGGCCGGTTCCGGGTGGGTGCTCAGCCAGGTCTCCAGGATCACCTTGGCGGCCACGGCATCATACTCCTCCCACCGTTTCACTTTGTGTCCCCGCCGGTCCCGTGCCTCGAAGGAGCTGAAGCGTTCGTCGGCCAGGTGGACCGGCAGGTGGAAGCGCCCCTCCAGCTGGCGCGCGAAGCGCAGCGCCGGGGCGGTTGCGTCGGTCGCGCTGTCGTCGATGTCCAGGGGCAGGCCCACCACCAGGGCATCGGGCCGCCACTCGGCGATGAGCCGTTCAATACCTCCCCAGTCCAGGCGCCGGCGTACCGGCAGCAGGGTCTCCAGGGCGGTGGCGGTGCCGGTGAGAGTCTGGCCCACCGCCACACCGATCTTGCGGGTGCCATAGTCGAAGCCCAGCACGCGGGTCATCTCAGGCGTGGCCGGCCTCGCCGCTGAGCAGGTCGAGATCGACCCCCAGCAGCTCGGCAGCGGCGCGCCAGCGCTCCTGGCTCGGCCGGTTGAAGATGATGTCGCTGTCCGCCGGCCCGTTGAGCCAGGCGTTCTGGGCCAGCTCCTGTTCCAGCTGTCCGCTCCCCCAACCGGCGTAGCCGAGGGCCACCAGCACCTTGTCCGGGCCCTTGCCGGCGGCGATGGCTTCGAGGATGTCGAGGGAGGTGGTGACGCTGATCTCTGGGGTGACCTTGAGGGTCGAGTCCCATACGCTGTTGGAGTCGTGCAGGACGAAGCCCCGATCGCCCTGCACCGGACCGCCGATATAGACCGGCTGCCGGGAGGGCTGGGGGCTGGTGACCGCGATCTCCAGCTGCTCGAAGATGTCGGAGAGCTGCAGTTCCATGGGGCGGTTGATGACGATCCCCATGGCCCCCTGGTCGCTGTGTTCACAGATATAGGTGACGGTGTGGAAAAAATTGGGGTCCGCCAGGCCGGGCATGGCGATCAGGAAGTGGTTGGTCAGGTGGCTGTGTTCGGGCATGGCCATAGTATCCAACCTGCTGGCCCTTCGCTGCAACCACCGTGAGAGAACATGCCGTTACCTGGAGTCGAAACGGTTGCTGCGCAGGAACTGCCAGGTGCGGGTGATGTCCAGCACGTCCGTCTCCTTGTGGATCTCCTCGGGGAAGGGTGAGAAGGGAGCGGCGAGGCGGACGATACGCACCGCCGCGTCGTCCAGCAGTTTGTGTCCAGAGGAGTGCAGCACCTTGACCTGTTCGAGGCTCCCGTCCGCCTTCACGGCGACGTGCAGGATCAGGTTGCCATGGAGCTTGCGCCGTTTGGCCTCGTCCGGGTAGTTGAGATTGCCGATCCGCTCCACCTTGCGCCGCCAGGCGTCCAGATAGGCGGCGTACTTGTACTCACTGGTGCTGGCATTGATGGATTTGCGCCTGGGCCGCTTGGAGTAGGCCAGGGTCCGGCGCTCCAGATCAGCGCTGACGCGGGCGATCTCCTGGTCTCTGCTGGCGTACAGTTGGGCCGCGCTGGGGTGGGGCGGGGTGGGGGGCTGGGCCTCGTCGGCGGGCCGTTTGAGGGGGGACGCCTGCTCGCTGGTCAGGGTCCGGCGCGGTTTTTGCGGGGGTGGGGGACGCCGCTCCGCCTGGAGGCTGGCGCGGTCGCTGGGCGGCCGGGCCCGCTCGCCCTGTTCACCGCCCCCCCGTTGGCTGGTCTGAGCGAGGAAGTCAGGCCGTTCGTCCGGCTTGGGCAACTCCTTGGGCTGGCGCACCACGATCACCTCCAGGCTCTGCTGGCGGTGCTCGGGCCGCTTGTGGTCCTCCCATTGAAAGCTGATGCCAAGGATCACGAAGGCGTGCAGGGCGGCGGCCAGGAAGAGCATGAAGCCCATCCGGTCGTTGCTCGGGTGGAGGATGGCGAGGCTCATTGGGCCAGCCGGGCGGCGAGTACGGACATCAGCTCCCCGGCGATGTCCAGACCGTACTGGCGGTCCAGTTCACGGATGCAGGTGGGGCTGGTGACGTTGATCTCGGTCAGGTAGTCGCCGATCACGTCCAGGCCGGCGAACAGGATCCCCCGCGCCTGCAGCTCCGGTCCCACCCGGGCGGCGATCCAGCGATCCCGTTCCGACAGGGCGACGCCCTCACCCCGCCCCCCGGCCGCCAGGTTGCCCCGGGTCTCGCCGGCGGCGGGGATGCGCGCCAGGGCATAGGGTACGGGTGCGCCGTCGATCATCAGGATCCGTTTGTCGCCGACGCTAATCTCCGGGATGAAGCGCTGCGCCATGGTGTACTCGCTGCCGTGCCGGGTCAGGGTCTCGATGATCACGCTGGCGTTGGGGTCGTCCTCCCGCAGCCGGAACACCGAGGCCCCGCCCATACCCCCCAGGGGCTTGAGGATGATGTCCCGGTGCGCCCGGGCGAAGTCGCGGATCTCCCCGGCGCGGCGGCTCACCAGGGTGGGTGGGCAGCACTCGGGAAACAGGCTGGTGAAGAGCTTCTCGTTGGCGTCACGCAGACTGGCGGGGCGGTTCACCACCAGGCAGCCCCTCCGCTCCGCCTGCTCCAGCAGGTAGGTGGTGTAGATATACTCCATGTCGAAGGGTGGATCCTTGCGCATCAGCAGCAGCTCCAGTTGGTCGAGGGGGGCGGTCGATTCATCCAGTACCCGATACCAGCCGGCCGCATCGTCCATCACCTCGATCTGACGCATATGCGCAAAACAACGGCCATCGCGCAGGCTCAGATCACGCTGTTGCATGTAAGAGAGGGTCCAGCCCCTCGCCTGGGCCGCGAGCAACATGGCAAAGGTACTGTCTTTTTGGATCTTGATGGACTCGATGGGGTCCATCACCACCCCGAGTGTGATGCTCATGGGCGCAGTTTACTTCGGTTGCCGTCAAGAATTAAGTTTTTCCTGCGAGCCGTCGCTAGAGGGGTGTGGGGTAAGATGGGCAGTGGTTTTTGCGCCTTTTCATGAAATGGAAAGAGAAATCTTGATGATACATGCCTATCTTGCTATTTTGGCTGAGGCGGAGTGCAGGGGATCAGCCACTGAAAAATGAGCGGGCGCCAGGGCCTCCAGGTCATTCGTGCCGGGCTGGGTGAGGTCCGCCACGATGGTTGTCACCAGTCTCGAATTGCCCACCGGACACAAGGCCATGGTGTGAGATGACAGCAAGTAGAGTCGACAATGCCGTGGGAGCCGATTTTGAGGACCTGACCGTGAGTGATGAAGATAAAGAGGTGGATATCTCTGGTGTCAAGGTGATGATCATCGATGACAGCAAGACCATTCGTCGCACCGCCGAGAGCCTGTTGAAGAAGGCCGGCTGCCAGGTGACGACCGCGACGGACGGTTTCGAGGCCCTGGCGATCATCGCCGACCTGCACCCGGACGTCATCTTCGTCGACATCATGATGCCCCGGCTGGACGGCTACCAGACCTGTGCCTTGATCAAGCACAACGAGGTCTACAAGGATATTCCGGTGATCATGCTCTCCAGCAAGGATGGCCTGTTCGATCGGGCCCGCGGCCGGATCGTCGGCTCTGAGCAGTACCTCACCAAGCCCTTTACCAAAGACGAGCTGCTGGGCGCGATCCGGCGCTATGCCTCGAAAGCGGCTTGACCCACCTTAAAGTTTCAGGTTAACCAGTCGAACATTCCACAGACTCCCGGGCAGAAGAATCCGATGATCAGAAAATTTTTTCGTAAGGGTCGTTCCACGGCGGATGGAGTCGGCGCGGATGCAGCGGCGAAACAGGGCCAGGCGACCATCCTGGTGGTGGACGATTCTCCCACCGAAGTGCACATTCTGAAGAGGATCCTCGAGAAACAGGGCTATGCGGTGGCGACCGCCCAGGATGGTCAGGAGGGGGTGGAGATGGCCAGGCAGGTCCACCCCGACCTGATCCTGATGGACATCGTCATGCCGGTGTTGAACGGCTTCCAGGCCACCCGTAAGCTGCATAGCGAGAGTGAGACGGCGGATATCCCGGTCATCATGGTGACCACCAAGGACCAGCAGACCGATATCAGCTGGGGGATGCGTCAGGGCGCCAGTGAGTATCTGGTGAAGCCCGTATCGCCAGCCGAGCTGCTGAACAAGATCAAGGTACTGCTCAATGGTTGAGACCCTGGAGCCCCCCCCGGTCAGCTCGCCTCAGGCGATCGTCGAGCTGCTGGGCGGAATCGAGCGGCGCTGCCGCGAGCATGCGGTGGGGTTGCCGCAGCGGGATCAGCTGCAGACCTTCTGGGAAGGTGTCATGTTCTACGTGGGCGATGAGCGGCTGGTCGCCCCCCTCAGTGAGATCAGCGAGATCCTCAACTATCCAGCGGTGATGACCCGGGTGCCGGCGACCCGGCCCTGGCTGCTGGGGGTCGCGAATGTGCGCGGTACCCTGATCCCGGTGGTCGACCTGCAGCTGTTTCTGGTCGGCCGGAAGACCCAGCGGACCCGGCGCAGCCGGGTGCTGGTATTTCAGATCGAGAGTGGCTTCACGGGAGTCCTGGTCGGTGAGATGGTGGGTATGCGCCACTTCGACAAGGAGACGGCGATCGGCAAGGACCGGTTGTCGGGACACTTCGACCGATATGTGCAGTATGGTTTCGACCAGGATGGCGTCATCTGGCCGGTGATCAGCCTGAGTGCGCTGGGAGAGGACCCGGATTTCCAGATGGCGGCCGCCTGACGAGCGTCCGGGCAGGGTCCGACGAAGGGCGAAGACTGAACGAGTGATGAGAAACCGGCCCTGGAGACAGGGTCTTCAGGAGGATATGCGATGAGTGTAAAAGGCGTGGGTGGGAAGTCAGCTTCCAACTGGTTGATCACGACCCTGGCGATGCTGGTGCTGGTGTCCTTGATTCTGGCGCTGGTGACCTTCGTGCATACCAGTCGCCTGGACAGCTATGATGAGCAGTATCTGCTGGGGGCGGCCGAAACCCAGGTGCTGGCCCAGCGGGTGGCGAAGGTCGCGCTCTCGGCCGCCCGCGGCGAATTGCAGTCATTCGAACCCCTGCAGACCCTCAAGCAGCGTTTCGATGAGATCGTCACTGAGTTGAAATCGGGCTCCAAGGCCAAGGGTCTCCCCCCATCCCCGAAGGAGGTGGCGCCGCAGTTGGGCGAACTGGAGAACCGCTGGATGGAGTTGCGCGGCAACCTGGAAGAGATCCTCTCAGCGCGCGATTCGATCCTCGCCATCGGCGATTCGTCGGCGACCATTGCCGAATTCGTACCGCAGATCCAGGAGTTGGCCGAAGAACTCAACGAGGTGCTGATCAACAGCAAGGCGACCCGCCGGCAGATCTACATCGCGGCGGAGCAGGAGATGTTGTTGCAACGTATCCTGAGCAACGTCAACCAGGTGCTGGTGGGGGGGCAGACCACGGCGGCCGCCATCGACCAGTTCAGTCGTGACGCCAATCAGTTCGGGCGGGTGTTGGATGGCCTGCTGCAGGGCGACAAGGATCTGGAGCTGCAGAAGGTCAAGGATCGTATCGCCATCCAGCGGCTGGGTGATATCAAGAAGCTCTTCGTCACCATCAACGACAACGCCCAGGCGATCATCGAAAACATCCCCGGGGTGCTGCCGGCGACCGAGGCCTCCACGGTGGTCAACGACCTCAGTGACCAGGTCAGCGAGGCGGCCACCAAGCTCATCGATGCCTACCGACAGGGGCCTGGTCGCTTCCAGCTGTTGGGCATCAAGGCCGGTCCTGGCATGATTGCCTTCTTCGGTGCCGCGGCGGCCATCTTCCTGATCCTCCTGGGCGTGCAGCTGATCGTCGATGCACGACGTCGTGAGCGGATCAGTAAGGAGCAGAATGAGAACAACCAGAAGGCCATCCTGCGGCTGCTGGACGAGATGGGCGACCTGGCGGACGGCGATCTCACCGTGAGCGCCAGCGTTACCGAGGACATCACCGGGGCGATCGCCGACTCCATCAACAACGCCATCGAGGCCTTGCGCGAACTGGTCACCACCATCAACCAGACATCCGACCAGATTGCCGGGGCGACCCAGGAGAGCCGGGCCACCGCCATGCACCTGGCCGAGGCCAGTGAACATCAGGCCGAGCAGATCAGCGAGGCGAACCAGGCCATCGAGCAGATGACCACTGCCATCGACAAGATGGCCAGTGACGCCACCGAGTCGGCGGAGGTCGCCAAGCGTTCGGTAGATATCGCCGGCAAGGGTGCGGAGACGGTGCACAACACCATCAAGGGCATGGACTCGATCCGTGAGCAGATCCAGGAGACCTCGAAGCGCATCAAGCGCCTGGGCGAGAGCTCCCAGGAGATCGGCGACATCGTCGAGTTGATCGACGACATCGCCGACCAGACCAATATCCTGGCCCTGAACGCGGCCATGCAGGCCGCCATGGCCGGTGAGGCGGGACGTGGTTTCGCGGTGGTGGCGGACGAGGTGCAACGTCTGGCCGAGCGATCCATCAACGCCACCAAGCAGATCGAGGCCCTGGTCAAGACCATCCAGGCGGACACCAACGAGGCGGTGACCTCCATGGAGGCCAGTACCGCGGGTGTGGTGAAGGGGGCCCAGTACGCCGAGGAGGCGGGTGATGCCCTGAAGGAGATCGAGAACGTCTCCCTCTACATCTCCGAACAGACCAGCCAGATCGCGGTCTCCGCCCAGACCCAGTCGGAGGAGTCGTCCGCCGTCAACGACACCATGGCGGTCATTCAGGAGATCACCAGCCAGACCTCAGAGGGTACGGCGCAGACCGCCAACTCGATCGGTGCACTGGCGGATCTGGCCGACGAACTGCAGAAATCGGTCGCCGGCTTCCGCCTGCCCTGATCTGTCGTATCCAGAGCGAAAGGGTCAGCATGCACGACGACCTGACGGCCCGAGTACCCGCTTGCGATCCCCTGCCGGGTTGCTCCGGCCTTTTCCGACGCCTACGACCATGGGGGAATAGAACACAATGAATGGAGGTGAGTTCGGTGCCCTCAATTGGGTAAAAGGTGCCCTCGACGAGAATATCCGGCAGGCCCGCCAAGCCCTGGAGGCCCACATCGAAGAGAGCGGTCAGGGCGAGGCCCTGGTTCGCTGCGCCGACTATCTGCACGAGATCGCCGGCGTCTTGCGCATGGTCCAGGTCTATGGGCCCGGCATGTTGGCGGAAGAGATGGAACTGGTGGTGCGGGCCATGGAGGAGGGGCGGGTACGCCAGCAGCAGGACGCCGCCGAGGCCTTGATGCTGGCACTGATCCAGCTGCCGGACTACCTGGAGACCCTGCAGGCGGGTGAGGCGGATGTCCCCCTGATCATCCTACCGTTGCTCAATGACCTGCGGGCAGTGCGGGATGCCCCGCTCCTCTCGGAGGCGGCCCTGTTCGAACCGCGCATCGGTGAGGCGCGGGTGGCGGACCGGATCACCGGCGAGCCCAACAGCCGGCTACCCGGGCTGGCGCGGTCGTTGCGCCAGAAGTTTCATCTCAATCTGCTGCGCTGGTACCGGCAGCAACAGTCGGAAGCGGCCTGGCAGGGGCTGCGGCAGATCTTTACGGAACTGGAACAGCACGCGGGTACCCAGCAGGTTCACCAACTGGCCTGGGTGACAGGCGCCCTGATGTGTGGCCTTCTGGAGGGCTCCATCACCCCGGGGATCGCGGTCAAACAGTTGTTCAGCAAGATCGACCGCCAGCTCAAGCGCATCATCGATGGCGGGGAGGCGTTGCTGATTGCCGAGCCCCCGGACGACCTGCTGAAGAACCTCCTCTACTACATCGCCCAGGCCGACTCCAGCGACCCACGGATCCTCGAGGTCAAACAGGCCTTCGAGCTGGAGGCCGTGCTACCCAGCGAGGCGGAGCTGGCCCAGGGGCGCCAGGGCCTGAGCGGTTCCAATGCCGAACTCGCCGCCTCCATCAATGAGGCGATCCGCTCAGAACTGACCCGGGTCAAGGACGTGCTGGACCTGTTCATGCGCGACCTCCAGGCCGCGCACAATCGGGGGTCTGGTGGGCTGGAAGGTGAGAAGACCTCGCCACCGGGGCCGGACAGGCCGGCCGAGCTGGAGGTGCTGGGACATCTGGAGCAGCCGCTGCGCAAGCTCGCGGATACCCTGGGTATGATCGGTCAGGGCGCCCTGCGAGCCCGCCTGCAACGCCAGGCCGACCGGGTCGCCTCGATCCTGCAACGCTCCAACCCCCCCGAAGAGTTCGAGCTGATGGAGATGGCCGGGGATATCCTCTATGTAGAATCCTCCCTGGGCAGCCTGCAGTCGGTGCAGGCCAGGCCACGCCAGACCGACGAGACGGAGGCCGGTTGGAATCTGAGTCTGCCGAGCGGTGAGTATCAAAAGCTTCTGAAACAGGCGGTGCGCGAGGCAAAGGTCGAGATCGCTCGGGCGAAAGAGGGGATCATCACCTATACCGAGACCCACGAGGCAGCCCTGCTGAAGGCGGTGCATGCGGGTCTGAAACGGGTCCATGGCGCTCTGCATCTGCTGGAGCTGGCGGATGCCGCCCGGGTGCTCGAGGCCACCGCGACATTCATCAAGAGGTGCTGGATCGATGGTGGTGAGGACCCAGACCGGCAACAACTCAACTCCCTGGCCGATGTGATCAGCAGCATCGAATATTTCCTCGAGGCCCTGGTGGACGGGGCAGGGGACCGGTCCGAGATCATTGCGATAGCCGAGAATGCCCTCAGAGGTCTCCTGCAGGCGCCACAGGAAGCCCCTCCGGAGCCGCTCGATGCGGAGGTCATCCCCCTGGAGGTGGAGGCCGGCCAGCTGGAGGGGCCGGTTGCGGCAGCAACCCCGGAGCCTGGAGAGGCGTCTGCGGCGCAGGCCGAAGAGACGCCTCTCGCCTCGGCCGACAAGCCGGCACTGGAGGGCATAGATCCGGAGATACTGGAGATCTTCATCGAAGAGGCGAGGGAAGAGCTGGAGAACATCCAGCAGGACCTGCCGGCCTGGCGCAACAACCAGGAAAACAAGGATGCCCTGATCAGTTTCCGCCGTTCCTTCCATACCCTCAAAGGAAGTGGTCGACTGGTTGGCGCCAAGGTGATCGGCGAACTGGCCTGGTCAGTGGAGAATATGCTCAACCGGGTGCTCGACGAGACCATCAAGGTCTCTCCGGCGATGCTGGAGCTGCTGGACGATGTACTCTTGCTACTACCGGACCTGATCGATCGCCAGGAACAGGGCATCAGCCCGAGCCAGGATATCGACGGTCTGATGCAACGGGCCTTCGCCCTCGCGGAGGGGCGGGAATACCAGGCAGGGGAACAAACCGCACCCGAGGGACCGACCGGGGAAAACCCGCTGGGCGAGCCACCGGCGGCCGTCACAGCCCCGGCGGCGGACGAGTCGCTGGTGCAAGCCGAGCCTGAGCACCCCGACACCGGGCCGGTGGAGGTGGAGTTCACCGATTCGGACCTGGCCATAGAACTCGACTCGGAACTCCTTGATGTCTTTTCCGAAGAGGCAGAAGACCACCTTGAGGCCCTCGAGACGTTCGTGGCGGAGGCCCGGGGAGCAGACCCCCGGCCGGCGATCCCCGAATCCTTGGTACGGGCCAGCCACACCCTGCATGGCAGCGCCCGCATGGCGGGGATCCTGCCAATCGCCGATCTGGCCAAGTCGGTGGAGGAGTACCTGAAGTCCCTCAGTGAGCACGACCGGCTGGCGGAAGACCAGGTCCTGGATCTGCTCGACGGCGCCGTCATCCAGGTCCGGAAACTGCTCAAGAGGTTGAGCGAAGAGGCCCTGGCGGGAGAGGTCGACAGCAACAGCTACCTGACCACCCTGGAGGCCACCCAGGATGCGGTGCAGCGCGAGGCGCAGACAGAGCAGGGACCGGCGCCGTTCGTGGAGCCCGCCGAGGCGGAGCCGCTGCCGCTGGAAGCCGCCCAGTCCGAGCCCCTGATCGCCGTGGATGAAGACCCCGAATTACTGGAGATCTTCCTCGAAGAGGCCGCCGAGCTGCGGGATAGTATCCACCACGCCTTCGCCAGCTGGCAGCAGGCGCCGCAAGATCACTCCCATCTGGAAGAGATGCAGCACGCACTGCATACCCTCAAGGGCAGCGCCCGGCTGGCCGGCATCACCCCCACGGGGGATCTGAGCCAGGCCCTGGAGCAGCTGTGCGGCGCCCTGCAGGACGAACGACTGGAGCCCGGCGAGGTCCTGATCTCCGATTGCCAGGAGGCCCTGGCCACCCTCGACCGCCAGCTACAAGAGATAGAGAGCGGCGCCGTGCATCGCCCGGAGGCCCTGCTGGCCCGCCTGCAGGGGTTGCTGGAGCCAGGCGCTGGCGCAGCGGCGGAGGCAGCCCGGCCCACGCTGGAGCAGCCGTCGCTCGAGGCGCAGATGGGTGAGCGGGAGGAGATGGAAGACCTCTCCAGCTACTATGCGGAACCCTTGGGCCTCTCCGAGGTGGATGAATCCTGTCTGGTGGGTGAGGATACCCAGCTCCTGGAGGTCTTTATCGAAGAGGCCAGGGGACTCCTGGAGACCCTGGATACGAACCTCCGGGAGTGGAGTTCCCAGCACGACCCTGACGCACCTGGAGGAGATCCAGAGGACCCTGCACACCCTCAAGGGTGGCGCCCGGCTGGCCGGCATACTGCCGGCCGGGGACTTGAGTGCCGCCCTGGAGGGCCTGTTCAACAGGCTGGCGGAAACGCAGGGTGGGCCTGACGAGCCCCTGTTGGCGCTGGTCCGCGAGGGCCAGGAGACCCTTGCCAGACAGGTCGACGAGGCGGAGAGCATGGGGCAGGTCCACCTGGCGGACGACCTGATCGCGCGCTTGGAGGCCCTGGAGCCGCCACCTCCCCATCCCCCCCAGGAGAGCGAACTCCAGGGGCCTGACGAGCCCAGCGTGCCGGAGCAGCCAGTCGAAGTGCTCGAGCAGGAGGCCGCAGAGGGCTTCTACAGCGATCCCCTGAACCTGCTTTCGGACGACGATCTGGTCGAGGTGGGTGAGGACCCCGAGCTGATCGAGGTCTTCATCGAAGAGGCCAGGGAGTTCATGGAGCGGCTCGAGTCGAGCTACCAGGGCTGGTCCGTCAACCCCCGGGACCATGACCTGAGCGACTCCATGCAACGCTCCCTGCATACCCTCAAGGGGAGTGCGCGACTGGCGGGCATCGGCCCGGTGGGTGATCTGAGCCATGCCCTGGAGTCCCTGCTGAGCCGGGTCATGGAGGGTGAGCTGGAGGCCGATAAGGAACTGCTCAGGCGGGTCCGCCAGGCCCTGGACAAGCTGGCCAACCAGCTCGACGAGATCGCCTCTACCGGCAAGGTCTCGCGTGCCGAATCGCTGGTGCAGCGGCTCGCTTCCCTGGGACAGGAGACGCCCCCGGAAGAGGCGTCGGCCCAGGCAGACACCGATAAGGGGAGACCCGAGACCGGGGCCCAGACCGAGACGCCGCCCAAGGCGGGGGAATCGGCGGTGGTGCTGCCGTTCGTTTCAGAGGTCGCCAAGCGGGCCAAACCCAGCAAGCAATCGGCCCAGGCGTCGTTTAAGCCGAACAAGGACCAGGTGCGCATCAATGCGGACCTGATGGACCGGCTGGTCAACGATGCGGGCGAGGTCAGCATCTACCGGGCACGCCTGGAGCAGCAGAACAGCCTGTTGGGGTTCAATCTCACCGAGATGGAGCAGACCGTTGCCCGTCTCCACAACCAGCTGCGCAACCTGGAGATGGAGACCGAGGCGCAGATCCTCTACCGCTGGGAGCGGGACAGCGAGAAGGGCGGAAGGGACAAGACCGACTTCGATCCCCTGGAGCTGGATCGCTTCTCCACCATGCAGCAGCTCTCCCGGGCCCTGATGGAGACGGTCAACGATCTGGGCAACATCAACGAATCCCTGAGTGACCTGCAGCGCGAGACGGACACCCTGCTGCTGCAACAGTCACGCATCTCCACCGACCTGCAGGACGGCCTGTTGCGCACCCGCATGGTGCCCTTCGTGCAGCTGGTGCCGCGCATGCAGCGCCTGGTCAGACAGACCGCGGACCAGCTCAAGAAACAGGCCCGTCTGGAGTGCTACGGCAGCGAGGGGGAGCTGGACAGGAATATCCTCAATCGCATGATCCCGGTCCTGGAACACCTGCTGCGCAATGCGGTCTCCCACGGCATCGAATCCAGAGAGGAGCGTCTGGCGGCCGGCAAGGATGAGATGGGCCGAATCTCTCTCTACATCGACCGCGAGGCCACGGATGTCCTCATCACCCTCTCGGACGATGGCAGGGGCCTGGATATGCAGGCCATACGCCGGCAGGCGATCACCCAGGGTCTGCTCAAGGAGGGGGTGGAGATCAGCGACGAAGACCTGATGCAGTGTGTGTTGACCCCGGGGTTCACGACCGCCAAGGAGGTGACCCAGATCGCCGGGCGCGGGGTGGGACTGGACGTGGTGGCCAGTGAGGTGAAACAGCTTGGCGGCGGGTTGGAGATCGAATCCCAGGCCGGGCGGGGCACCAGCTTCACCATTCGCCTGCCGCTGACCCTGGCCATCTCCGATGCCCTCCTGGTGCGGGTGGGTGAAGAGGTCTATGCCATCCCCCATGGCGCCGTGGAGGGTGTGGTGCGGATCAAGCGGCCCGAGCTGCAGAGCTGTTATGCTGGCGAGCGGCAGGGCTACAACTACGCAGGCCGGACCTACAGGACCGCCTATCTCGGCAGCATGATGGGGGTCTCGGAGACGGAGCTGTCAGAGAGCGCCAAGTGGTTCCCGCTGCTGTTGGTGCATACCGGCAAGCATCAGGCCGCACTGCAGGTGGATGAACTGGTGGGGACGCGTCAGGTGGTGGTCAAGTCGGTGGGCAAGCAGGTCGGCAGTGTGCGATGGATCACTGGAGGGACCATCCTGGCGGATGGCCGGGTCGCACTGATCCTCGATGTGGGCGCCCTGGTGCGTATGGATGCGGCCAACCTGCCATCCGTAGTGCCTACCGGTGATGCGCTCCACAGAAAGGCGGAAGAGCGGGTACGGGTCATGGTGGTGGACGACTCCATTACCGTGCGCAAGGTCACGGGACGCCTGTTGGAGCGCAACAATATGGAGGTAGTGACCGCCAAGGATGGGGTGGAGGCGGTGGCCCTGTTGCAGGAACAGGTACCGGATATCATGCTGCTGGATATCGAGATGCCGCGCATGGACGGTTTCGAACTGGCGAGACACATCAACAACTCGGTGGACTACTATGGCCTGCCAATCATCATGATCTCCTCCCGGGTCGGGGAGAAACACCGCCAGCGGGCCTACGATCTGGGGGTCAAGCGCTGCCTGGGGAAACCCTACCAGGAGGCGGAACTGTTGGAGAATATCCGTGATGTGTTGACGGAGTCCCGGGGATGAGCGAGTCGGCGACCACTGAAATCAGGAGCCTGCTCATTCCCCTGGCAGCCAGCCGTCTGTTGCTGCCCAATGCCGCGGTGGCGGAGGTGCTCGACTATCAGGCCTTGCAGCCCCAGGCGGGGACGCCGGACTGGTATCTGGGCAGGCTTGCCTGGCGGGGTATCTCCATCCCTGTCATCTCCTTCGAGGGGCTGCTGGGAGGGGAGGTGGCAGCGCCCGGCCGGCGTGGGCGGATCCTGGTATTGAATACCCTCAACGGTAACCCTGAATTGACCCACATCGGCCTGGTCAGCCAGGCCATCCCCAGCCTGGTGCGGGTGGCCGCCGAGAACGTGGAGTCCGCCGAGACCAGCGGGCTGGCGGGTGGACCGGTAAAGCAGGCGGTGCATATCGACGGCGAGCTGGCGCTCATCCCCGACCTGGATGAGCTGGAAGAGCAACTGCTGGCGGTCCAGCCAGTGAGCTGACGATTGGACCGGACCCCTTCGGGCTGAGTCTTTGGGTTAAAGACCCAGCGGCATGTGAGAAGCTTGTCAACAACCTTCCTTGTGTGACCGGGTTCACTGAAAAATGTGACCACCTGCTTGTGATGCGCTTCACTGAAAATTGTGATGCGGTTCCTTATAGTAGATACCTCTCCTGCCGTTAGATATGACGAGAGGAAGTGACTATTCGGAAGGTGGAAATGAAGACGACCCACAGACTGCTGCTCATCCTGCTGATCTCCCTCCTGCTCTCCGCCTGCGGCGGCGGTAGTGGTGGCAGCGTTGCGGTGGGCGGTGGCGGCAGCGCTGCGGTGGGCGGTGGCACAGGCAGGATCCAGCAGAAGGTGACGCTCTCCTGGACGGCCCCGGTCACCCGTACCGACGGCAGCTCGATCGCCCCCGCGGAACTCGATGGTTACCGGATCTACTACGGGAACTCTCCCAGCAATCTGTCGATGCAGTTGGACATCAACGACGCCACCCAGACCTCTGCCTCCATCGACCTGCCCCCCGGCAGCTACGATATCGCCGTCACCGTCTATGACGTGAACGGGCTGGAGAGTAGTTTCTCAAACGTCGTCCACAAGGACGTCATTTAGGTTCTCTATTCTCGGACAAGCTCCTCGCAGCGGAAATCTCCCCACAGGGCCTGAATGGCGGCGATGGCTGCCACCGGCGCGGTCTCGCTGCGCAGGATCCTGGGCCCGAGCCTGACCCCCTGGTAGCCGCACCGCTCGGCCTCCGCCCGTTCCCCCCGGGAGAGCCCCCCCTCGGGTCCGATCAGCAGGGTGAGCGCCGCTTCCGGTCTCCTGCTCAAGCCGGCCAGCGGGTGGGTGGCGCGGTGGTCGAGCAGCAGGCCGCTGCCGGCAACAGGTGACCGGAGACTGCTGCTGAGGTCTTGCGGGGCGAGCAGCTCCGGCAGGCGGCAGCGGCCCGACTGTTCGCAGGCGCCGATGACGATCCGGCGCCAATGGTCCTGGCGCCTGGCCAGCCGCCGGCCCTGCAGTCGGACCACGCAGCGCTCGGTAAACAGGGGCCGGATGCTCACCACACCCAGTTCGACGCTCTTTTGCAGGGCATATTCCATGCGCTCTCCCCGTGAGATGCCGATCCGCAGGTGGATCTGCAGGGGCGGCGTGGGTTCCCGCCCGAGCAGCTCGCCGATGAGCAGACCGACCCGTCCCTGCTGCAGTCGCTCAATCCGGGCCCGGTACTCCCCGCCGTCCCCGTTGAAGAGCCGGACGGGGTCGCCCGGCTGCAGGCGCAGGACCCGGCTCAGGTGGTGTGCGGGTGCTGTTTCGAGGACGAGCGTGCGCCTCGGAACCAGGGGTTGAGGGGTGTAGACACGGGGGATGCGCACGCTTAGCCGGCGGCGCCCTCACTGCCCTGCAACGAGGGTGCCGGGGTCTGGGGGACCCGCTGCGCCAGGCGCTTGTCGATCAGGTTCTTGGCGGCGATGAGCATGCCCAGGCCGATGAAGGCGCCGGGCGGCAGGATGGCGATGAGCATGCCGGGAAAGTCGTCCGCCAGCTTGATGGTGAGCCCGCGGGCCGCCTCACCGAACATCAGGTGAGCCTGCGCGAACAGGGTGCCCTGTCCGAGCAGCTCGCGCATGCCCCCGAGGGTGAGTAGCACCAGGGTGAAGCCGATGCCGATACTGAGGCCGTCGAGCAGTGAGCTTGGGAGGTTGTTCTTCGAGGCGAAGGCCTCGGCGCGGCCGATGATGGTGCAGTTGGTGACGATCAACGGGATGAAGATGCCGAGGATCTTGTGCAGTTCGTGGAAGTAGGCGTGCATGATCAGTTCGATGGCGGTGACGAAGGAGGCGATCACCAGTACGAAGACCGGCAGGCGCACCTCGGGGCGCACCAGGTTGCGGATCAGGGAGACGGTGCCGTTGGAGGCGACCAGCACGCTGGTGGTGGCCAGCCCCAGTCCGAGGCCGTTGACCGCGGTGTTGGTGACGGCCAGCAGCGGGCAGAGCCCGAGCAGGGCGACCAGGGCCTGGTTGTTGTTCCAGAGGCCGCCGGCAATGATCGATCGATAGCTGTTTTCAGACATCTCTGGGTCAACTCCTGGGGGCTGCGGTCTTGGGGTTGGGGACATACAGGGCATCCCGGTGGTCACGCACGTAGATCAGGGTATTCTTGACGGCCTTGACCACCGAGCGAGGGGTAATGGTGGCCCCGGTGAACTGGTCGAACACCCCGCCGTCCCGCTTGACCTTCCATTGCGCCTCGGGGGGATTGCCGAGGGATTTGCCGGTGAAGTGGTAGATCCAGTCGGTATGGGATTCGTCGATCTTGTCCCCCAGCCCCGGGGTCTCGTTGTGGCTGATCACCCGCACACCGCCCAGGGTGCCGTCGTAACGCACCGCCACCAGCAACTGGATCGGACCTCCGTAGCCATCCGGGACCAGGGTGGTGAGCACCACGGCGACCGGTTTGCCCTGTTTGCGTCCCCGATAGACCAGGGTCTTCTTGCTCCCCAGCAGGTCGGGGGCGCTGACCTCGATGGTATCGCTCGCCATGTCGTTGTCGACACTCTCCGCGGGCACTATGGCGTGCAGGCTGCGCAGCAGCAGTTCCCGTTCGCTGGCGGCGATCTGCTCCTTGGTGGCCTGGTAGGTGAAGGCCACCAAGGAGGTGCCGGCGACGGCGAAGGCGGTGAGGATGAAGGCGGCAATCAGGGCCGGGTGCCGGGTCATGGCGAGGTGTCCCCATGGCCGAAGGTGCGCGGCTGGGTATAGTAGTCGATGGTGGGGGCGGCCATGTTGAGCAGCAGGACGGCGAAGGCCACCCCATCGGGATAGCCACCCCAGGTACGAATGACGTAGACCAGCACGCCGATGGCGGCGCCGTAGATCAGCTGCCCCCTGGGGGTGGTGCTGGCGCTGACCGGGTCGGTGGCGATGAAGAAGGCCCCCAGGATGGCCGCGCCGCTGAAGACATGGAACAGCGGGAAGGGATAGCGTTCCGGGTCGAACAACCAGAAGACACTGGCGATGACGATCAGTCCGCTGAGGAACGAGAAGGGGATCTGCCAGCTGATGGTGCGCTTGTAGATCAGCCACAGGCCGCCGAGCAGGAACCAGTTGCCGACCCACTCCCAACCGAGCCCGCCGAAGTCCCCCCACACCGGGCTTTGCTTGATCTCACTGATCATCTGGTCCATGTGCAGGTGAGTGCGCATATCCCCCAGCGGCGTGGCCATGGTGATGCTGTCCCAGGTCAGTCCCTGGGGGGGCGCGCCTCCGAAGATCAGGCTCAGCGTCTGCATGAAATCGAGGTGATGAGGGGTCAGCATGGACGGTGGCAGCCAGCTGGTCATCTGTACCGGGTAAGAGATCAGCAGCAGGACGTAGGCGGCCATGGCCGGGTTGAAGGGGTTGTAGCCCAGGCCGCCATAGAACTGCTTGACCAGGATGATGGCGAAGGCCATGCCGAGCAGGGTCAACCACCAGGGCAGCAGTGGGGGCACGGCGATGGCGAACAACAGGGCGGTGACCACGGCGCTAAGGTCCCGCAGGGTCGGCAGGATCGGGCGCTGGCGCAGTTTCAGCACCAGGGCCTCGAACCCGAGGGCACTGCTCACCGCCAGTACGATATTGATCAGCAGGCCCCAGCCGAAGTACCAGATCATGGCGGCGATACCGGGCAGCAGCGCCAGGATCACCTGCAACATGATGCGGGTGACGCTATTGGGGCGTGCGCTGTGGGGGGAACTATAGGCGTGAAACTCCATGGGAGACCTTACTCCTGATCGGCCGGGCTGCTGGCGGCCGTCTTGGCCTGAACATCCTGGGGCGGTTTCCCGCTATCTGCCTGGGCGCGCCTGGGGGCCGCTGGATCACCAGCAGCGGCTGGGGCGGCTTCACGCTGCGCCTTCTTGGCGTTGGCCCGTTGCATGGCCGCGGCGATGGCGGCCCGTTTGGCCTCGTCCAGGGCCGGTTTGCCCTGGCCGCCCGTGGACTTGTCCGACAGGGCCTGCTTCTTCTTGCGCAGACGCGCCTTGCGTTCTGCCTCCAGGCGCTGCAGACGGGCTACCCGGAACTCGTGGCGCTGCTTGGCGTGTTCCGCCTCTCTGCGCTCCTGCTCCCGAGCCCAACTCTCGGTCTTGGCGAAGCGGTAGTACTGGACCAGGGGGATCTGGGAGGGGCAGACATGGGAGCAGCAGCCGCACTCGATACAGTCGAACAGGTTGTAGTCCTGGACCTTGTCCAGGTCCTTGGCGCGGCTGTACCAATACATCTGCTGCGGCAGCAGGTTTGCCGGGCAGACCTCGGCGCAGCGGCCGCAGCGGATACAGGGGCGCGCGGGTTCGGGAGGGGGCGACTCCTGCCGGCTGGGGGCCAGCAGGCAGTTGCTGCCCTTGGTGATGGGCACCTGGTCGGTGAGCAGGTCGAAGCCCATCATCGGCCCGCCCATGATCAACTGGTAGGCCGTTTCGGTATAACCACCGGACTGGGCGATGAGTTCCCGGGCACTGATGCCGAGGGGGGCCTCCAGGTTGCATGGCTGGGCAATGCCCTGTCCGGTCAGAGTGACCAGGCGGGAGATCAGCGGCCGCCCCTCCAGTACCGCGTCCGCCACCGCGGCGGCGGTGGCCACGTTGTGACAGACTATGCCCAGTTGCGCAGGATAGCCGCCGCTGGGGACTTCGAGCCCGGTAAGGATGCGGATCAGCTGCTTCTCACCTCCGCTGGGATAGAGGGTGGGGATGCGCACCACCTCGATGGGCTCCTCATCGTCCAGCAGTGTGCGCAGCTGGCCGATCGCCTCCGGTTTGTTGTCCTCCACGCCGATCAGGCAGCTCTCGGCCCCCAGCAGGTGTTGCAGGATGCGCGCCCCGTTGAGCACCCGCAGGGGCTGGTCCTGCATCAGCCGGTCGTCGCAGGTGATATAGGGTTCGCACTCGGCGCCGTTGAGGATCAGGGTGTGGATCGGCTGCCCCGGATTGAGTTTTACCGCCGCGGGGAAAGTGGCCCCACCCATACCCACGATGCCGGACTGGCGGATGCGTTCGCGCAGGGCCTCGGGGGTGGCGGAGCGGAACTCCGTGAGGGGTTCGGGCAGCCTGGCCCACTCTTCCCGGCCGTCGGGTTCGATGACGATACAGGGGCCGGGGAGGCCGGAGGGGTGGGGCAGGGGGTGGTCGGCGATCTCCACCACCCTCCCCGAGGTCGGTGCATGCAGGGGGGCGCTCACCGGGGCCTTGTTGTCGGCGATCAGCTGCCCTTTCAGGACCCGTTCATCCGGCTTGACCAGCGGTTGGGCCGGTTCCCCGATATGCTGTTGCAAAGGCAGGGTCAGGCGTGCCGGCAGGCGCGCCTGCCGCCAGGGGCCGGTGAGCGACTGCCGCTTGTTGTCTGGAAGGTGCAGGCCGCCGTGAAAGCGCCAGAGACGGCGGCTGGTGCCCTTTTTCGATTCCACATACATGGGTCAGTGCACCTGTGACTGGACCGCGAGTTCAGGATGGCCGGGGTCCGGGAAGGGCCAGCGCCAGTTGCTGGTATCCTGCGACAACGGCTCCATGACGATGCAGTCGACCGGGCAGGGGGGCAGACAGCGCTCGCAGCCGGTACACTCGGAGGCGATCACTGTGTGCATCTGTTTGGCGGCGCCGACGATGGCATCCACCGGGCAGGCCTGCAGGCAGAGGGTGCAGCCGATACACTCCTGTTCCTTGATCACTGCCACGGCCTTGGGTTTCTCCACGGCCTCCTCGTCGTCCAGGGGTACCGGGTCGCGCCCTAGCAGGTCGGCCAGTGCCAGCATGGTGGCCTCGCCGCCGGGGGGGCAGCGGTTTATATCCGCTTCACCCTTGGCGATCGCCTCGGCATAGGGGCGGCAGCCCGCATAGCCGCACTGGCCGCACTGGGTCTGGGGCAGCAGCGCCTCGATCTGGTCGGCGATCGGGTCCCCTTCCACATGGAAGCGGACATTGGCGTAGCCGAGCAGCAGGCCGAAGAAGGTGGCCAGGCCGGCGATGGTGAGGATGGAGACGAGCATCTGTCAGTGGGTGACCAGGCCGGCGAAACCCATGAAGGCCATCGACATCAGGCCAGCGGTGATCAGCGCGATGGCATTGCCCTGGAAGGGTTCGGGTACATCGGCCACCACCACTCGTTCACGCACCGCGGCGAACAGCACCAGGACCAGGGAGAAACCGACGGCGGCGCCGAATCCATACAGGGCGGACTGCACGAAATCGTGATGTTCCTGGGTGTTGAGCAGCGCCACCCCCAGTACGGCGCAGTTGGTGGTGATCAGAGGCAGGAAGATTCCCAGCACCTGATAGAGCATGGGGCTGGTCTTGTGCATCACCATCTCGGTGAACTGCACCACCACCGCGATCACCAGGATGAAGGCGATGGTGCGCAGGAATTCCAGCCCCAGGGGAACCAGCAGATACTCATCGACCAGATAGGAGCAGATTGCCGAGAGGGTGAGGACGAAGGTGGTGGCCAGCCCCATGCCGGTGGCTGTCTCCAGCTTGCGCGAGACCCCCATGAAGGGACAGATCCCGAGAAACTTCACCAGGACGAAGTTGTTGACGAGTACCGTGCTGATCAGGATGAGGGCGTATTCTTTCATGAAAAATCACTAGTTTGCGGTCCGCTAAGGATAAGCGGCCGTCCATCAGGATACAACATCTCAACCACAGGTGTTTAGTCTCCTCGCCGCGGGGTGGAAAACCCAGGATATTGTGTAACGAGTTGAATATGAAATGGATATATCGTCTCAGGCGTTCCAGAGGATGGCCCGGAAGCCAGCAACCTACCCGTCATTCCGGCGCCATGCATTGAAAATCCGTAAGCCGGTGGTTCTCTCCGCATGTGGCTTGATGATATAAGAGGGCAAGAAGAACGACTGGAGGAGACAAAAAATGCACCTGGAATCACTGGCCCTGCACCATGGCTATACTTCGGAGGCCACCACCAAGGCGGCCGCAGTACCCATCTACCAGACCACGTCCTACACCTTCGATGACACACAGCATGGCGCTGACCTGTTCGATCTGAAGGTGGAGGGCAATATCTACACCCGAATCATGAACCCCACCACCAGTGTGCTGGAGCAGCGCCTGGCGGAGATGGAGGGCGGTATCGGGGCCCTGGCGGTGGCCTCGGGCATGGCGGCGATCACCTATGCCATCCAGTGTATCGCCGCAGCCGGGGACAATATCGTCAGCACCAGCCAGCTCTACGGCGGCAGCTACAATCTCTTCGCCCATACCTTTCCGCGCCAGGGTATCGAGGTGCGCATGGCCAGCTTCGACGACTACCAGCGGTTGGAAGGGCTGATCGATGACCGGACCCGGGCCCTGTTCTGTGAATCGATCGGTAACCCGGCGGGGAACCTGGTCGATCTGGGACGTCTGGCGGAGATCGCCCATCGCCATGGGGTGCCGCTGATCGTCGACAATACGGTCGCCACCCCCTATCTGTGCCGTCCGTTCGAGCTGGGCGCCGACATCGTGGTCCACTCGCTGACCAAATATATCGGGGGACACGGCACCACCATCGGTGGCGCCATCGTCGATTCGGGGCGCTTCGACTGGGTGGCCAACAGGGAACGCTTCCCCATGCTCAACGAACCCGATCCCTCCTATCATGGGGTGGTCTACACCGAGGCCCTGGGGGCGGCGGCCTATATCGCCCGCTGCCGGGTGGTGCCTCTGCGCAACACCGGTTCCGCCCTCTCGCCCCATAGCGCCTTCCTGATTCTGCAGGGGCTGGAGACCCTCGGGCTGCGCATGCAGCGCCACTGTGAGAACAGCCTGGCGGTGGCGCAGTTCCTACAGCGGCAGCCACAGGTGGCGTGGGTCAGCTACGCCGCCCTGCCGGAGAGCGAACACTATGAACGTTGTCAGCGCATCACCGGGGGACGGGCCTCGGGCATCCTCAGTTTCGGTATCAAGGGGGGCAGGGAGGCCGGCGGGCGTTTCATCGACGCCCTGGAGATGATCCTGCGGCTGGTCAATATCGGGGATGCCAAGTCACTCGCCTGCCATCCGGCCAGCACCACCCACCGCCAGCTCAGTCCCCAGGAGCTGGAGGCGGCGGGGGTTCGGGAGGACATGGTGCGGCTGTCGATCGGCATCGAGCATATCGACGACATCATCGCCGATATCAGCCAGGCACTGGCTCGGGCGGCTTGATGGGCCCCAGGGGGCTTGCGCCGCCGCCCGGATACAGGTGCAGGGTGTGGCCACCGCCGTAGAGGACCGAGGATTGGTCTTTACAGATCCTCACTCCGGGAGTGGGGGCGGGGGTGGCGTCTTGTCTTCCTTCTTGTTGTTCTGATTGTACAAGCCGGGATAGCCGCCCCACCAGCCATAGGGTCCGCCCCAACCGTAGGGTCCGCCCCAGCCATAGGGTCCGCCCCAGCCGTAGGGTCCGCCCCAGCCGTAGGGACCATAGCCATAGCCCCAGTCACGGTAGTAGCGGTGATGGTGGTCGTTGTCGAACATGTTGAAGGGGTTGAAATCAAACGCCAGTGCCTGCTGGCACGACAAGGCGCCTGCCAGACCGATCAGTGTCAAACTCAGCTTACCCGTCTTGTTCATTTTCTGGCTCTCCTCGGCTAAAAGTTCTGCTCGAAACGAAAACAACCGGTGGATTGAAAACTCAGATTTATAATAGCCGAAGTTCCCCTTGCGAGAAAACCCGCATGAACGGTCGCAGAGGGACGGGCCCGGGGTTGCCTGGGCCCGAGGGGCCGGATACGGTGCCGTTGTCCGCCAGGGTTCACACGGGAGCGAGGATGCCGGGGCGCCGGCTGGGTGGAAAGCCATTGCTATATAGTGGGCATCTGCGGAATAATTGGACGTTATTATGATCGATCCGGTGCGGCGAGGGAGAGATGGATGGATCGCCCGTCACTCGTGTCGCGTGCGGATTGGCGCTCCCGAACGAACGATTAGGTCAGGTTTAAACCTCAGGTTGGAGAACCGAATATGAAAAGACTCTTCGCGTTAGTAGCCCTTTGCCTCCCCCTCCTCTCCCATGCGGGGAAGTTTGAATCCTCCCTGGTCGTGCAGACGGGCCAGATGCGTGAGAGTGATCTGATCGTGCGCAATATCACTGACCTGACCAGCAAAAAGACCTGTCTTACCTTCTATATCCGTACCGCCGGCACCAGTCCGACCACCCAGTGTTACGACGCAGCCTCGGGTTTTGGCGCCAATCTCACCCAGGTGGGCCACATCGCCGAGGACGATCTGGTGGTGCGCAAGCTCGAGGATACCAAGAACGGGGTCTTTTGCCTGGTCGCCTATGTCAGTACCCCGAGTACCTCGCCGGCCGTCGCCTGTTATCCCAACAAGCAGCAGTTCAAGGACAACATGGTAGAGGCGGGCCACCTGCGGGAAGGGGACCTGGACGTGCGGCGGGTCGTCGATGCCGGTAACAACAAGACCTGCCTGGTGGCCTATGTCACCACCAAGGGGACCTCCCCTTCCGTGGTCTGCTATGATGCCCCGGCGGGCAAGAAGGGTGGCCTGTTCCAGGTCAGCCATCTGAAAGAGGGGGACCTGGTGGTCAGAAAGGTCATAGACACAGAGGGCAAGAAGGCCTGTCTGGTTTCCTACGTGAGCACCCCGGGCACCTCTTCCAACCTCTACTGCTATGACAATTGATCGCTCCTTCATTGCTGCGGCTGGAGGCCCTGGTCTCGCTGCTGTTACAAAATCCGGGGCTGAGCTATTCTCCCTATGGGCACCACGCAACCGCTGCATGGTATCTACCGTTCATAAAATTACAGAGGTATCCAAATCGTGACTAAACAGAAACTGACCATCTTGAGCGCCCTGATTGCCATCGGCGGTAGCGGCCTGGCCATGGCACCCAGCGCCTACGCCTTCAACATGGGTAACATGATGAATCCGAGCAAGTGGTTCAACAATAACAACAGAGACCGCTATGATGACGACTACTATGACCGCTACCGGGGCTATGGGTATGGCTATGGTCCCTACGGCTGGGGCGGTCCCTACGGCGGTTATGGACCCTATGGTGGTTATGGTCCCTATGGCGGTTATGGATATCCGGGCTATCAGCAGCAGAACAACAATCAGCAGGCCCCCGCACCCCTGCCCCAATAGCGGGTCTCCCGAGGGTTGTCAAAAAAGCGGCCTGGCAGGCCGCTTTTTTTTTGGGGGCGGGTCGGCTATCGCGACAGATCTTGCCGCTATTTGACTCGCATGCCAGGTTGGGCTCCCGGGTCGGGGCTGAGCAGGAACAGCTCTCGGCCGCCGGGGCCTGCCGCCAGCACCATTCCCTCCGAGAGGCCGAAGCGCATCTTGCGGGGCGCCAGGTTGGCGACCATCACGGTGAGTCTCCCCTCGAGCTGCTCGGGCTGGTAGGCCGATTTGATACCGGCGAAGACGTTGCGGGTCTCACCCCCCAGGTCGAGGGTGAGCTGCAGCAGCTTGTCCGCCCCCTCCACCTGTCGGGCGGCGATAATCCGGGCGATACGCAGGTCCAGTTTGGCGAAATCCTCGAATCCGATGGTCTCGGCGATCGGCTCCCGCTGCAGAGGGCCGGCTGCCGATTGGGGGGGGGCTGTCGAGGGTTGGGCGGCCAGGTCCTCCCTGGATCGCTCCAGCATGGCCCCGATCTGTTTCGCCTCGACCCGCGTCATCAGGGGCTTGAATTTTCCGATTCCATGCCCCAGCAAGGGGCTTGCCAGCGCTTCCCAGGTGAGGGGCTGGATCTGCAGGAACGCCTCCGCGGCCTCGACAGTGCCTGGGAGTATGGGGCGGAGGTAGCCGCTGAGGAGGCGAAACAGGTTGAGTCCCATGGAACAGATCCCCTGCAGCTCCTCGTCCCGGCCTTCTTGCTTGGCGACCACCCAGGGTTTGGCCTCGTCGATATACTGGTTGGCGCGGTCCGCCAGGGCCATGATCTCGCGTACCGCACGGCTGAACTCACGTCTCTCGTAATGATCGGCGATGGCCGCGCCGGCCTCTACGAACTCATCGAACAGGGCGGGTTCCGGGAGGCTGTCGGAGAGCCGGCCGGTGAAGCGCTTGTTGATAAAGCCGGCGCAGCGGCTGGCGATATTGACCACCTTGCCACCAGGTCCGAGTTGACCCGCTGAGCGAAGTCCTCCAGATTCAGGTCGATGTCGTCCACCCCGGCCCCCAGCTTGGCGGCGAAGTAGTAGCGCAGGTACTCCGGGTTCAGGTGTTCCAGGTAGGTGCGGGCCTTGATGAAGGTGCCGCGGGACTTGGACATCTTGGCCCCGTCCACGGTGAGAAAGCCGTGGGCGAAGACGGCGCTGGGGGTGCGGAACCCGGCCCCATGCAGCATCGCCGGCCAGAACAGGGCATGGAAGTAGATGATGTCCTTGCCGATGAAATGGTAGAGCTCGGCGGTCGATTCCGGGGACCAGAATTCGTCGAACTCCAGGCCCTGGGTACGCTCGCAGAGGTTCTTGAAACTGGCCATGTAGCCGATCGGGGCGTCCAGCCAGACATAGAAGTACTTGCCAGGGTGGTCGGGGATCTCGAAGCCGAAATAGGGGGCATCCCGGGAGATGTCCCACTCCTGCAGCCCCGCCTCGAACCACTCGTCCAGCTTGTTGGCCACCTCCCCCTGCAGATGGCCGCCACGGGTCCACTGCTTGAGCAGGTCGGTAAAATCGCCCAGCTTGAAGAAGTAATGGTCTGATTCGCGCTGCTCGGGGACTGCACCCGAGACCGCGGAGACCGGGTCTTTGAGCTCCGCCGGGGAGTAACTGGCGCCACACACCTCGCAGTTGTCGCCATACTGATCGGCGGCGCCGCATTTGGGACAGGTGCCCTTGATGAAACGGTCCGGCAAGAACATCTGCTCCAGCGGGTCATAGGCCTGGGTGATGGTGCGCCGGACGATGTGCCCAGCGTCACGGTTGCGCTCGTAGATGGTGGTGGCGAAGTGGTGGTTCTCCTCCGAGTGGGTGGAGTGGTAGTTGTCGAAACCGATCCGGAACCCGGCGAAATCGGCCTGGTGCTCCCTGGCCACCCGGGCGATCAGCTGCTCCGGTTCTATACCCTCCTGGCGGGCGCGCAGCATGATCGGGGTGCCATGGGCGTCGTCGGCGCAGACATAGAGGCACTGATGACCGCGCATCTTCTGGAAGCGGGCCCAGATATCGGTCTGGATATACTCCACCAGGTGGCCGATATGGATCGGGCCGTTGGCATAGGGCAGGGCGCTGGTCACCAGGATCTTGCGGGGGTTAGGCGTCATTTCGATCTTTTCCGGAGGCTCAATTGGGATGGGACTAAAACGCTCAATTATCGCACAGACCTCGAAGCGCAGGAAAATGCGGTCGCTGACCACTCGGGGTGCAGGCCGGACAATTACTCGAGCCATAAAAACCCAGCGAATTGCTTGGTAAAGGCCCGAGGATTTGGTGTAGAATCCACCGCCATCGAATTTCAGCATAACAGGCAGGTCTCCAGTCAGGCCTGCTCGCCAGGAGTAAACAGTGATGTCACAAGTGACCGAAGAACAGATCAAAGAGGCCATCAAGGGCTATATCGAACCCCACCTGGAGAAGGACCTGGTGACCGCCAAGGCGGTCAAGGGCATCGAGGTGGATGGCGACAAGGTGAAGGTGAGGGTGGAACTGGGTTTCCCTGCCAAGGGCTGTCTGGATGAGATCGCCCGGGCCCTGAGCGAGCGTATCGAGGCCGTCGAGGGCGTCAGCGCCGCCCAGGTGGAGGTCATGTCGAAGATCGTCGCTCACTCGGTGCAGAAGGCCCTCAAGCCCATCGACAACATCAAGAACATCATCGCCGTCGCCTCGGGCAAGGGCGGGGTGGGCAAGTCCACCACCGCGGTAAACCTGGCCCTGGCCCTGGCCGAGGAGGGCGCCAAGGTGGGGGTGCTGGATGCCGACATCTACGGTCCTTCCCAGCCACGCATGCTGGGCATCAATGGCAAGCCAGAGTCCAAGGACGGCAAGTCCCTGGAGCCCATGGAGGGCTTTGGCCTCCAGGCCATGTCGATCGGTTTCCTGATCGATGAGGAGACCCCCATGATCTGGCGTGGCCCCATGGTCACCCAGGCCCTGGAGCAGCTGCTCAACGATACCAACTGGGCGGACCTGGACTATCTGGTGGTGGACCTGCCCCCGGGCACCGGCGACACCCAGCTGACTCTGGCTCAGAAGGTGCCGGTATCCGGCGCGGTGATCGTCACCACACCCCAGGACATCGCCCTGCTGGATGCCCGCAAGGGCCTCAAGATGTTCGAGAAGGTGGAGGTCCCGGTACTGGGCATAGTGGAGAACATGAGCACCCACATCTGCTCCAACTGCGGCCATGAAGAGCATATCTTCGGTGAGGGGGGCGGCAGTTCCATGGCCAAGCAATACAACGTCGATCTACTGGGCTCCCTGCCCCTGGATATTCGCATTCGCGAGGAGACCGATGGCGGCAAACCCACCGTGGTGGCCGAACCCGAGTCGCGTATCTCGCAGATCTATCGTGAGATCGCCCGCAAGACCGCGGCCAAGCTCTCACTGCAGGCCAAGGACTATGCGGCCAAATTCCCCAATATCGTAATCCAGAACAACTGACCCTACGGGTCGGGCATGACAAAACGGGCCTCGCGCCCGTTTTTTATGCCCGGTCAGCTATCGTCGGGGGAGGTGTTGGGTGGATCCCAGGGGTGCTCGCTAGCGAGTCGCTGCCAGCGATTGACGATGGTGCAGAAGAGCCGCGCGGTCTGCTCGGTATCGTAGATGGCGGAGTGGGCCTGATCGCTGTCCCATTCCAGTCCGGCGCACTGGGCGGCCCGGGCCAGCACCGTCTGGCCATAGGCCAGGCCGGCCAGGGTGACCGTGTCGAAGGTGCTGAAGGGGTGGAAGGGGTTGCGCTTGATCCGGCAGCGTGCCACCGCCGCGTTCAGGAAACCCAGGTCGAAGAAGGCGTTGTGCCCCACCAGAATGGCGCGTTTGCAGCCGCTGGCCTTGACCGCCTCGCGGATCGGTGTAAACAGCTTTTGCAGGGCCTCCCGCTCGGGTAGGGCCATGCGGAACGGGTGGTCCGGGTCGATGCCGTTGAACTCCAGGGCCTTGGGGTCGATGTGAGCGCCGGGGAAGGGTTCTACGTGGCTGGCGAGGGTCTCGGTGGGGTGCAGCAGCCCCTCGGAGTCCATGCGGATGGGGGTGGCGGCGATCTCCAGCAGGGCATCGGTGGCGGGGTCGAAGCCACCGGTCTCCACGTCCACCACCACCGGCAGATAGCCACGAAAGCGTCGGGCCATGGCCGGGTTGTTGAGGGCCTCGTTCATGGCCGGGGCGAATGACCGAGGTCCGCGGGTATTGGATCAGAATGCACGGATATTCAGTATGTTGGCAATGGAATAGGGGTAGCGACGGGGAACTCCATTAGGATACTGAATCCTGGGCCCAATAGCGACCCTTGGGGCAACCCTGCCGAGCACAACGCAGTGGCAGCAGGGAGCTTGCATCCAACTTCCTGGTTGCTGCGTTTTCGTATTATTAGACTCCACTGATATGATAGACGCCTCTACACCAAGAGAGAACGGAACAACCAATAAACAATGATGGAATCACACCGACCTTTGCGCGGGCTGCTCGGCTCCCTGCTGTTGCTGACCGTCTCGGCTTGTGCCAGCCTGCCTGACAGGTACCAGGCAGACCCCCTGGAGCCCGCCAACCGGAAGATCGAGAAGTTCAACAGGGCTTTCGACAAAGGCATCACCAACCCGGTGGCCAGGGGCTACCGGTTCGTGACGCCGGATCCCCTGGACAAGGGTATCAGCAACTTCTTCGGCAACATCGCGGACATCAACTCGGCGGTCAACAACCTCCTGCAGCTCAAGCCGAAGCGGGCCATTTCGGACGTGGGGAGGATCTGCCTCAATACCACCGTGGGCCTGTTGGGCCTGTTCGACGTGGCCAGCGACGCGGGCCTGCCCAGCTACAAGGAAGACCTGGGTCAGACTCTGGGCTACTGGGGTGTCGGCGAGACCCCCTACCTGGTGGTGCCGATCCTGGGGCCGAGTACCCTGAGGGATCTGGCCGGCGAGGTGGGTGACACCCTGATCAATCCGGTCTATTTCGCCAGCCAGACCGTCTCCTGGGCCTTGCTGACGCTCGATTTCATCGATTTCCGGGCGGATCTTCTGGAGACCTCGAACGTGTTGGAAGAGGCGGCCGTGGACCCCTACGCCTTCACGCGTGAGACCTATCTGCAGATTCGTCGCTCCAAGATCGCCGATGGGAAACTGCCTCTCGACGAGCAGTTCGACGACGAGATCCAGTTCGATGACGAGTGATTGATCAGCCCAGTCGCCAGCCGATCGTCTCCCCGGCGCGCAGGGGAACGACCCGGTCGTCCCCAAAGGCATAGCTCGGCGGGACCTCCCAGGGGACCTTTTCCAGGGTGATCCTCTCCGTGTTGCGGGGCAGACCATAGAAGTCCGCGCCATGCCGGCTGGCGAATCCCTCCAACCTCTCCAGGGCCCCGGCCTGTTCGAAGGCCTCCGCGTAGAGTTCTATGGCCCCATGGGCGGTGTAACAACCGGCGCAGCCGCAGGCACTCTCCTTGGCTCCCTGGGCGTGGGGGGCACTGTCGCTACCGAGAAAGAACTTTGGGTCTCCACCGGTGGCGGCCTCGAGCAGGGCCTGGCGGTGGCCCTCCCGCTTGAGGATCGGCAGGCAGTAGTAGTGAGGGCGGATGCCCCCGGCCAGCATGGCGTTGCGCGCATAGAGCAGGTGGTGGGCGGTGATGGTGGCGGCAACCTGGGGTGGTGCCTGGCGGACGAAGTCCACCGCCTCCCTGGTAGTGACATGCTCGAATACCAGGCGTAACCCGGGAAAGTCACGCAACAGTGGCTCCAGCTGGCGCTCGATGAAGACCTTCTCCCGGTCGAAGATGTCGACCTGCGGGTCGGTTACCTCCGCATGGATCAACAGTGGCAGTCCCTGACGTTGTATCTCCTCGATGGTCTGGTGACAGTGCCCGATATCGGTGACCCCTGAGTCCGAATGGGTGGTGGCGCCGGCGGGGTAGAGCTTGACTCCATGGACCAGGCCGCTGGCCTTGGCCGTACGGATCTCCTGTGGCGGCAGGTTGTCGGTCAGGTAGAGGGTCATCAGGGGCTGGAAGTCACTGCCGGCCGGGAGCGCCTGCAGGATACGCAGGCGATAGGCCGCTGCCTGCGCGGTGGTGGTCACCGGTGGCTGCAGATTGGGCATCACGATGGCGCGGGCGAAACGCTCTGCACTCTGGGCCAGCACCGAGGCCATGGCGGCACCGTCGCGCAGATGCAGGTGCCAGTCATCGGGGCGGGTCAAGGTGAGCTTCATGAAACTGGGGGATCTCCAGGATCAAAGAGTGGTAATAGGTTGTGTCTATGTGAATTGTTTCACAATTGTTAATAGCAATTTGCACAATTAAGTATTTGCTTATATTCTTTCCATCGAAGGCTGCGCTGTATCTGCTTTCAAGCAAACTGCTTAGTGAAGACATATTAACTCGAGGAGAGTGAACAATGAAAAGTATCGTCAAAATCGCTGCCGCTGCTGCTCTGATCGCCGCTTCTGCATCCGCCTCCGCCTGGTGGGGTGGTCCTTGGGGTGGCCCGGGCTGGGGGCGTGGCTGGGACGACAACTGGCTGGGTGATGGCTGGGGTGACGGTGACTTCAGCTTCGGCATGAGCGGAAGCGCCCATGGTTCCGGCTATGGCCGTGGCTGGAACCGTTACTATGACTACTATGGCCCCTACGGCTGGGGTCCCTATGGTTATGGCGCTCCTTATGGCTATCCCTATGCCGCACCGGTTGCTCCGGCTCCGGCTGCCCCTGCCGCTCAGGCAGCGCCTGCCAAGTAAGGCGATAATCGGCTGATGGATATCTGCACAGGGACGTGCGCAAGCAAATGTTTTCTCGTGCGTGGTTTTCTAATATCAAATAACAGGTTTATCCGGGTGTACAAAATGAAAAAATTTACGATTCTTAGCGCTGCCATCGCCATGGCGGTCGCTTCTGTCACCGCCAGCGCCTGGTGGGGCAACAACTGGGATGACAATTTCTTCGGCGCCGGCGATTTCGATTTCGGTTTCCACATGAGCGCCTCGGGACATGGCTATGGCGACGGTTACGGTTATGACGCACCCTATTGGGGTTATGCCCCTTACCCCTACTATGGTGTGCCCGCCTATACCGCACCGGCCCTGACCAAGGAGCAACAGGAGGCCCTGGCCAAGCAGCAGAAGGCCTTCGCAGAACAGCAGCAGAAGGCGTTCGAGCAGGCAGTAGCGGCCCAGCGCAAGTTTGCCGAGCAGTTCAATCAGGACCCTTTCGCGGCGATGGAGGCACAGGACAAGCAGATGCAGGCCGCCATGGAGGCGCAGCAGAAGCAGGCGGAGAAATATTTTGACCAGATGGTTCCGGCCATGCCCGAGGCGCCGCTGCCGGCCGACATCGCGCAACGCATCAAGGAGCACGAGGCCCAGCGCGATGCCATGATCAAACAGCATCAGGCCGACAGGGATGCCATCCTCAAGGAGATGGACGCCAAGCGTCAGGAGATGGAGTCCAAGCTTCCTCCAATGCCCAAATTCTCGGATGCGCCAATGGACATGAACCAGCTGATGAAGGAGTCGCAGGCCCGACATGACGAGATGGTCAAGGAGATGGAGGCGCGCCGTGCCGCGGCCCCCAAGCACCCAGCCATGTCCAAGGAGATGAGCAAGCGCATCGCCGAGTCCAAGGCCCGCCGTGAGCAGCTGCGCAAGGAGATGGAAGAGCACCGTAAGGTGGTCATGCAGCGCGCGCCCTTCGAGCCTCCGGTATTTCCCCCGCGCAAGGATATCTGAACAGGCGGTCTGGGGCGTTTCTCGCCAACGGCGCATCCGGTTCGGTCGGATGCGCCTTTTTTGTGGTGAGGCAGTTTGTGCGCTATCGATCAGTGGGACAAGGCAGGACTACAAACCACTGCAAAATCTTCCGGCTTGGGGTATATTGCCCCGTTACGTAGCGACTCACCCATGCCCATAGAGGTCCGAGAAGTTACCCTGCTGCTATTGGTCGACACCAATAACTGCCACGCCTTAATCATGGTTCAACCTAGAATCCTCAGTTGGACAGGGTAAAGTGTGCGTTTGCGGGGGTGCAGGGCAAGGCACAACGACGCGGAATAGTTAATTATGTCCATGGATGGACGGTATGGAGAAAATGCAGGAGCAATTTTCTGCCTATTCCAAGGAGTTGTAACGCAGCCATGCGCCACCGCAGGCGTGCAATTTGTCCTGTAGCGTGATTCACCCAACGGGTGACAAGGTCAATCGAAGTGATTGTTTTTCATATCAATCACTTGGCTTCAGAATGGAGCGATCAACTGAGGAATCTAGGTTCAAAGGTGTTCTCGCCGGACGCGAATGTCTGGCGGATGCCGTGAGCGGCAGGCCCCTATATTTGGTTTAAAGAAAGAGAAGAAACGATGTCAACGCGACCCGATATCGACCCCCAGGAGACCCAGGAGTGGCTGGAAGCCCTGGAAGGCGTGCTGGAAAACGAAGGTGTGGAACGCGCCCACTTCCTCATCGAGAGGCTGGTGGATAAGGCGCGCCGTTCCGGCGCTCATCTGCCCTTCAGCGCCAATACCGCCTATGTGAACACCATTCCGCTGACCCAGCAGAGGCGCTTTCCCGGGGATCGGGCGATGGAGCGACGCATTCGCTCATTCATTCGTTGGAACGCCATGTCGATGGTGGTGCAGGCCAACCGTATCTCCACCGAGCTGGGAGGGCACATCTCCAGTTTCGCCTCGGTGGCGACCCTCTTCGACGTGGGCTTCAACCACTTCTTCCACGCCCCCAGCGAACAGCGGGATGGTGACATGGTCTTCTTTCAGGGCCACTCGGCCCCCGGGATCTACGCCCGCGCCTTCCTGGAAGGGCGCTTGAGCGAGGACCAGCTCTACAGTTTCCGCCAGGAGGTGGATGGTCATGGCCTCTCCTCCTATCCCCACCCCTGGTTGATGCCGGGTTTCTGGCAGTTTCCCACCGTCTCCATGGGCCTGGGCCCCCTGATGGCCATCTACCAGGCGCGTTTCATGCGTTATCTTCATGATCGTGGCCTTGTCAATACAGACGAGCGCAAGGTCTGGGCCTTCTGTGGGGATGGCGAGATGGACGAGCCGGAGGCCCTGGGGGCCATCTCCCTGGCTGGGCGGGAGCGTCTGGACAACCTGATCTTCGTGGTCAACTGCAACCTGCAGCGCCTGGATGGACCAGTGCGCGGCAATGGCAAGATCATCCAGGAGTTGGAGGCGGTCTTTCGTGGCGCCGGCTGGAATGTCATCAAGGTGATCTGGGGCAGTTATTGGGACCCCCTGTTCGCCCGGGACAAAAACGGCATCCTGGTGAAACGCATGGAGGAGGCGGTGGATGGCGACTACCAGGCCTACAAGGCCAAGGGGGGCGCCTATACCCGGGAGCACTTCTTCGGCAAGTACCCGGAGCTGCAGGAGATGGTCGCCAACATGACCGACGAGGACATCTGGCGTCTCAACCGGGGTGGTCACGACCCCCACAAGGTCTATGCGGCCTACGCCTAGGCGGTGGCCCACAAGGGGCAGCCGACGGTGATTCTGGCCAAGACGGTCAAGGGTTATGGCATGGGGGTGGCCGGCGAGGGGCAGAATATCACCCACTCCCAGAAGAAGATGGGGGATGCGGCACTCAAGGCCTTCCGCGACCGTTTCAATATCCCCATCGGGGACGAGCAGATCGGCTCCGCGCCCTTCTACAAACCGGCCCCGGACAGCCCCGAGATGCAGTACATGCACGCCCGGCGTCAGGAGCTGGGCGGTTATCTGCCCCAGCGACGCAGCGAAGTGGCGCCCGTGGAGGTGCCGGAACTGGACTATTTCAAACCCCTGCTGGAGTCCAGCGGGGAGCGGGAACAGTCCACCACCATGGCCTTCGTGCGCCTGCTCAACATGCTGATCCGCGACAAACGGATCGGCAACCGGGTGGTGCCCATCGTACCGGACGAGGCGCGCACCTTCGGTATGGAGGGTATGTTCCGCCAGCTCGGCATCTACTCTTCGGTGGGCCAGCTCTACGAACCGGTGGATGCAGACCAGGTGATGTTCTACCGCGAGGACAAGAAGGGGCAGATCCTGCAGGAGGGAATCAACGAGGCCGGCGCCATGTCCTCCTGGATCGCAGCGGCCACCGCCTACAGCAATCATGGGATCGGCATGATCCCCTTCTACATCTACTATTCTATGTTTGGTTTCCAGCGGGTCGGCGACCTGGCCTGGGCCGCCGGCGACATGCAGGCGCGCGGGTTCCTGATGGGCGGCACCGCGGGGCGCACCACCCTGGCCGGCGAGGGCCTGCAGCATCAGGATGGCCACAGCCATCTGGCGGCGGCCACCATTCCCAACTGCGTGGCCTACGATCCGGCCTTCGCCTACGAGCTGGCGGTGATCGTCCAGGACGGCCTGCGGCGTATGTATCAGGCCCAGGAGAACATCTTCTACTACATCACGGTGATGAACGAAAACTACCATCAGCCGGCCATGCCGGAGGGGGTGGAAGAGGGCATCAGGCGCGGCATCTACCTGCTGCAGCAAGGAGGCAAGCGCAAGAAGCGAGTGCAGCTGCTGGGCAGCGGGACCATCCTGCGGGAGGTGATCGCGGCGGCACAACTGCTGGAAGAGGATTTCCATGTCTCCGCCGACGTCTGGAGCGTCACCAGCTTCAACGAGCTGCGCCGCGAGGGGGTGGATACGGAGCGCTGGAACCTGCTGCATCCGGAGGCGCCCCCGCGCCGCTGCCATGTGAGTGAACAGCTGGCGGGGCAGAGCGGGCCGGTGATCGCCGCCAGCGACTATATCCGCAGCTACGCCGAACAGATCCGCCCCTTCGTCGGGCGCCGCTACAGCGTGCTGGGGACCGATGGCTTCGGACGCAGCGACATGCGCAGCCAGCTGCGCAAGTTCTTCGAGGTGAACCGCTACTATGTGGCGCTGGTCGCCCTCAAGTCCCTGGTAGACGAGGGTGAACTCGATGCGGCGGTGGTGAGCAAGGCGATTCGGAAATACCGGATCGATCCTGAAAAACCCAATCCGACGACCGTCTAACCCGGAGATTTCATGAATTTATGCCGAGATTGCGCAGGATGTTGGTTTCACAAGGAAATTTTCGAAGGAGTGGCGTATCGGTGATTACGGCCGACTGAGAAAATATTTCTTGTGGAATCAAGAGACAAGCGAGATCGGTACAAATTTGTGAAAGATTCTGGCTAAGGCAAGAATCACCTTTTTTGCCGCCCTGGCGGCAGAGGAGCAGAAGTGGGAAAGATAACAGAGGTACTGCTGCCCGATATTGGGGACTTCGATGCGGTCGAGATCATCGAGATCCTGGTCTCCGAAGGGGATCGAGTGGCGGTCGATGAGTCACTGCTGACCCTGGAGAGCGACAAGGCCACCATGGAGATCCCTTCGCCCCAGGCCGGGAAGGTCAAGGATCTGCTGGTGAAGCTGGGGGACCGGGTCTCCCAGGGGGACCGACTGCTGACCATCGAGGCCGACGACAGCGGCACTGGCGAAGGTGACGAGGCTCGGGCCGCCCCGGCGGCGGCCACCGAAGAGGTCGAGACGGTTCAGGCCCCAGTCTCAGAACCGTCCCCCCAGCCCGAGCAGAGCCCGCCCAGGGTCCCAGGCGAGAAACTGCCGAGTCTGCCCCCGGTGCCGGGCGAGGTCTTGCAACCGCCGGCGAGCGCCCATGCCAGCCCGGCGGTGCGCCGTTTCGCCCGCGAACTGGGTGTGGATCTGGGCCTGGTCAGCGGCAGCGGACCCAAGGGACGGATCCTCAAAGAGGATGTGCAGAACTTCATCAAGCGCAGCCTCCAGGGGGGACAGTCCGTCCGGACGGGGGGCTCGCCGTTTGAGATGCCGGCGGCCCCGGAGGTCGACTTCAGCCGGTTCGGCGAGATCGAGAGCCAGCCCCTGGGGCGGATCAAGAGGCTCAGCGGCGCCCACCTGCACCGTTGCTGGCTCAGTGTGCCCCATGTGACCCAGTTCGACGAGGCCGATATCACCGAGCTGGAAGCCTTCAGGCAGGCCCAGAAGGAGACGGCCCAGCGCCAGGATCTGCGCCTGACCCTGATGCCCTTCCTGATGAAGGCGGTGGCCGCGGCACTGCGCGCCATGCCGATCTTCAACGCCGCCCTCGCAGCCGATGGGGAGAACCTCATCTACCGCAAATATCTGCATATCGGGGTGGCGGTGGATACCCCCAATGGGCTGGTGGTGCCGGTGTTGCGGGACGTGGACCGTAAGGGGATCCATGACCTGACCCGGGAGTTGATGGAGATCAGCTCGCGGGCGCGGGACGGCAAGCTCTCCCCCGGCGACCTGCAGGGGGGCTGCTTCTCCATCTCCAGTCTGGGAGGCATCGGTGGCACCGCCTTCACCCCCATCGTCAATGCCCCGGAAGTGGCGATCCTCGGGGTCTCGCGCGCCGCCATGCGGCCGGTGTGGGATGGTCAGGCCTTCCAGCCCCGGCTGATGCTGCCGCTCTCCCTCTCCTACGACCACCGGGTCATCGATGGGGCCGACGGGGCGCGCTTCACCGGCCTGCTGAGCGACCTGCTCGGGGACATCCGTCGCCTGCTGCTGTGAACCTGGGGCAGGGGAGGGCGCCGACATGACGGTCTGCAAGCAGGCGCCAAGCAAGACGATTTTCGCTATCCTGCCCGTCTCGCGGGCAGTCAGGATGAGGATTGAGGCATGAGCAATACCATCGAGGTCAAGCTCCCGGACATCGGGGATTTTGAGCAGGTCGAGGTGATCGAGGTGCTGGTCAAGCCAGGCGACCGCATCGAGGCCGAAGAGTCGCTGATCACCCTGGAGAGCGACAAGGCCACCATGGAGATCCCCTCCCCCCGGGCGGGGAAAGTCAGGGAGCTGTTGGTCAAGGTCGGTGACAGGATCTCCCAGGGCGCACCGATCCTGATGCTGGAACCATCCGAACCGGCCCAGATCCGCCCCACCCCCAGCAAGGCGCCGGTCAGTGAGGCGGTGAGGGGCAACGCGGACCTGCAGACCGACCTGCTGGTGCTGGGGGGCGGTCCCGGTGGTTACACCGCCGCCTTCCGGGCCGCCGACCTGGGCAAGCGGGTGGTACTGGTGGAGCGTTATGCCGATCTGGGGGGGGTCTGCCTGAATGTTGGCTGTATCCCCTCCAAGGCCCTGCTGCACGCCGCCGACGTGATCAACGAGGCCCGGGAGATGGCCGCCATGGGGGTCAGTTTCGGGCCGCCCAAGGTGGACATCGAGCAGCTGCGGGCGAGCAAGGAGCGGGTGGTGCGGCGCCTCACCGGTGGCCTCGCCCAGCTGGCCAAGCAGCGCAAGGTGGAGCGGGTGACCGGCTTCGGCCGCTTCGAGTCTCCCAACCGCCTCGCCGTGGAAGGAACGGAGGGGAGCCTCTCCATCGCCTTCACGGACGCCATCATCGCCTGCGGCTCCAGTGCGGTAAAGATTCCCGGCTTTCCCAATGACGACCCGCGCCTCATCGACTCCACCGGCGCCCTGGCGCTGCAGGACGTTCCCAAGCGTATGCTGATCCTGGGGGGCGGCATCATCGGCCTGGAGATGGCCACGGTCTATGCCACCCTGGGCAGCGAGATCGACATCGTGGAGTTACAGGAGAACCTGATCCCCGGTTGTGACCCGGACCTGGTGCGACCCCTGTACAAGCGCATCAAAAAACACTATCGGCAGATCATGCTCTCGACCAAGGTGACCGACATCCAGGCCCAGAAGCAGGGCCTCAAGGTCAGCTTCGAGGGCAAACAGGCCCCGGACAAGCCCCAGCTCTACGACCGGGTCCTGGTAGCGGTGGGGCGCAGCCCCAACGGCCGCTGGATCAACGCCGAGGCCGCCGGGGTGGAGGTGGACGAACGCGGCTTCATTCCGGTGGATGCGCACATGCGCACCAACGTCCCCAACATCTACGCCATCGGCGACGTGGTGGGTTAGCCCATGCTGGCCCATAAGGCGACCCACGAGGCCAAGGTGGCCGCCGAGGTGATCGCTGGTCTGCCGGCCCGCTTCGACCCCCTGGCCATCCCCTCGGTGGCCTACACCGATCCCGAGGTGGCCTGGATGGGGCTGACCGAGTCCGAGGCCAAGGCCCGAGGCATCGCCTATGAGAAGGGCGTCTTCCCCTGGGCGGCCAGTGGCCGCGCCCTGGGCATCGGCCGCGACGAGGGCTTCACCAAGCTGCTGTTCGATCCCGCCAGCAAACGCCTGCTGGGCGCTGGCATCACCGGTCCCAACGCCGGTGAGCTGATCGGTGAGACCGTGCTGGGTCTGGAGATGGGGGCGGATGCGGAGGATATCGGGCTCACCATCCACCCCCACCCAACCCTCAACGAGACCATCTGTTTCGCCGCGGAGATGGCCGAAGGGAGCATCACCGACCTGCTGCCGCCGAAGCAGCGCTAGGCTTGGATAGCGTTACCCAGGCCGTGCAGGCCTTCTATGCGCGTTATCCCTATCCCACCGGCCTGCCCCTGGATGGAGAGGGACTGGGGGTCCGGCAACTGCTGGGTGAGTTCCATCCCCATTGGCGGCAGGGGGGCACTCCCCAGGTCCTGGAGGCGGGCTGCGGCTGCGGCCTGGGCCTGATCGAGGCCGCCCGGCGCCAGTCCGACTGCCAGTTCACCGGGGTCGATATCAATCCGCGGGCCATCGAGCGGGCCAGTCAACGGGCCGGGTCCCTGGGGCTGCGGAATATCCGTTTCCGTCAGGCCGATCTGCTGCAACCCCGGACCCTCGAGCCGCCCCCGGGGGGCTACCAGCTGATCTACTCCTTCGGGGTGCTGCACCACCTGGCCAGCCCGGCCCTGGGCCTGCGGAACCTCGCCCGCTTGCTGGCCCGCGGGGGGCTCGTCTGCGCCATGCTCTACGGCCGCCTGGGCCGCCAGCCCCTGCAACGCCTGCGACAGGCGATCGCCCTGGCGGTCGATCCAGACCTCCCCATAGAGCAGCGCATCGGGCCGGCCCGGCGCTTGGCTGAGCTGGCGGATCGCTCCCTGCTGCGGCATAGCTGCTGGCGGGGGACCTACCGGGTGGAGGAGGTGGAGTTCGTCGATCGCTGCCTGCACGTCCATGAACAGAGCTATGATATCGATGGCCTGTGGCGGTTGCTGGAGGCAGGGGGGATGCACTTCCTGCGCTGGCTCAGGCCTGCCGACTGGTCCCTGGATCGTCTGCCGCCGGACCCGGCGACCCGGCAGTTGCTGGCGGGTCTCTCCGAGTTGGACCGCTACCGACTGATCGAACGGCTGTGCGAACGCCCGCGCCTGGAACTGCTGATGATGCGGGACGACCTATCCCGCGAGGGGGCCTGATTTCCCGCTCATGGCCGGCCTTGACCTCTATCTGCGAACCTATGGCCCGCCCCAGGCGCCGCCGCTGGTGCTGCTGCACGGCCTGTTTGGCTCCGCGGTCAACTGGACCGGGATCGCCCACCGTCTGGAGGCCGATTACCGGCTGCTGATCCCCGATCTGCGCAACCACGGCCGCTCTCCCCGGAGCGAGGAGATGGACTACCCGTCAATGGCCGAGGACCTGCTGCGCCTGCTCGACCGCCAGGGGCTGGAGCAGGTCGGATGCATCGGTCACAGCCTGGGGGGCAAGGTGGCCATGTGGCTGGCCCTGAGCCATGGGGAGCGGGTCGGCCGGCTGGTGGTGGCGGATATCGCCCCGGTACGCTATGACCACCGCTTCACCTCCATCTTTGCCGCCCTGCAGGGGATCGACCTGTCACGGCTGAACAGTCGCGGCGAGGCCGAGCGGCTGCTGGCCCGACAGATCGACAGCGAGCCGGTGCGCGCCTATCTGTTGCAGAACCTGCAGCGCCAGGGGGAGGGCTGGCGCTGGCGCTGCAACCTTCCGGTCCTGCAACGCGCTCTGCCGCTGCTGGTCGACTTTCCCGAGGCCCGCGGACTCAGCTATCCAGGCGAGGCCCTGTTCATCCACGGGGAGCGATCGGAATACCTGCTGCCCGACTACCTGCCGAGGATAGGCCGGTTGTTTCCCCATGCCCGGGTGCGCCCGCTGCCAGGCGCCGGGCACTGGCTCTATGCCGAGCGGCCAGAGGAATTCACCCGCCTGCTGCGGGACTTCCTGGGGGGAGACTGAGCCGCGCAGGCTCAGGGGTTCCACACCAGGGCGAAGTAGTATTTGAAGTCGTTCTGCTCGATGCCCTGGGCGGCCTGGGAGTCGTATTCGTCGCTCAGGCCGATCTTCATGGAGAGGCGCTTCTCCTCGCCCATCTGCATCTTCCAGTCCAGGGTGGTGATGTTGCGAAACTCGCCCCCGTCCTCCAGGCTGGGATAGAAAGTGGTGGCGAACTGCACCGACTCCCGCGCTGAAATGGTCCAGCCCGCATCCAGGCCGAGCACCGCCTCCGGGACGAAGCCGTCGTCCAGCCCACCGTAGGTGCGGCTGCCACCGAGGCCGAAGCGCCCGGCCAGGTCCCAGCTCGGGCCCTCGATGAACTGGTAGCCGGCACCCGCCGAGAGGGCGATTCGGAAGTCCCAGTCCTTCAACTCGTCCCAGTCGTAACGCCCCTGGGCGAACCCGAACCAGGGGGAGTCCGCCCACAGCCACTCCTTGCGCAGATCGGCGAAGAACTGGTTGCGCGAGGTGTCGCCATCGGTGCTGGCTGTGTCATAGGCGCTGTCTAACTTCCAGACATCGGCACTGTCCTTGTAGCCCGCCTTGAAACCCGCATGTACACTCAAGGACTCGGAATTCCCATTGGAGCCGTTGACCCCCAGGTCGAGTTCCCGCTCCCAGCCCCGCAGCAGGCCGCTGGCCAGCAGACCCGGGTCCGGTGGACTGGGGTCCTGCGCCAGGGCGCTGCGGGCGCCGCCGACGAGGGCAAGGGTCAGCATGAGAAGCCGAGGTACGGGTTGCTTGGACATGGGCCCTCCTGGTCGGATGAGTGCAAAAAACCGCGGCGCAAGATACCATGTCCCTGATCCCAAGGGGATATGCCTGGGTGAAAAATTGTGAATCGGCGTTCTTTCACGGCCATCCTGGGGTGGGGAGATCGGGTATACTCGAGCCTCCACGACTCCACGGGAGAAATCGATGAGACGCATGGGAATCTTCTTGTTGCTGCTGGCCAGTGGCCTCTGTCGGGTGGATGCCGGGGGGGGGCCGGGAGGGATCGTCGTCTACCCCGCTGAAGGGACCTTCGACGAGGTGATCGACAATGTCAAGATGGCCATCGAGGAGCGGGGGCTGCTGGTCAGCGGTATCCTGCATGCCAGCGACATGCTCAATCGCACCGGCAAGGACCTGGGCTTTCCCCCGGTCTTCAAGCGAGCGGAGTCGGTGGAGTTCTGCAGCGCACTGGTGGCCCACAAGATGACCCAGACCGCACCCCAGAACATGGCCGTCTGCCCGTTCACCATCTCGGTCTATGTCAGGGCCGACCAGCCCGGCCACACCTACGTGGCCTACCAGCAGCCCTGGCTGGCGGGGGATGCGCAGGCCGCCCGGGCGGCCATCCAGGAGATGCTCGACGGTATTGCTCGGGAGGCGATCGAGGAATAGCCCGTCCAGGATGGCGGCGGGAGGAAAAAATTCGTAAAAGACGACTGAATTACGTCTAAGATCGGTCGTTAACTTGGGGTCAACTGTATAAAGAGGGTGGGGAGAGGCGATGGTGGATGGATGCAAGGTGGTGTTTTTCGGTCAGCTGCAGGAGGGTTTCACCGCCCGGCAGGTGGTCGAGGCCTTCAGTGAAAAATTCAGTGTCAGTCGGGAGAAGGCGGAAAAGCTGCTGAACAGCAATCGTGAGGTGGTCCTCAAGGGGGGGCTGGATCGACCCAGGGCGGAAAAGTACCAGAAGGTCCTGGAGCGGATCGGCCTGGTGGTGCGCGTCGATGCCCCGGCCGCGGAGTCCGGATCCACGCTGTCGCTGGAACCCGTGAGCAACGGTGGCGGGGAGGAGACCGAGGCGCTTGAGCAGGTCCAGGGGGCGGTGCCGGCGAGCGTCTGCCCCAAGTGTGGTTCCAGCAATATGCAGGACGGTATCTGCCAGGACTGTGGCGTGGTGGCGGCCAAATATCTGGCGATGCAGGCCCAGTTGCCAGCCGGTTCCAGCACCAGCGACAATCCCTACGGGGCGCCGCAGGCGGAGTTGCTTGAGACCGAGGTTGGTGATTTGAGCGGTCCCCACGAGGTCCCGTGGGGACATGGCTGGGCCTGGCTGGTGAAGGGCTGGTGGCACTTCAAACAGAATCCCATCGCCTGGATCATGGCCATGGTGGTCTGGTTCGTACTGGCCGTGGTGGCGAGCATGATCCCCCTGCTGGGCAGTATCCTGGTCAATCTCATCAGTCCAGTGATCACCGCCGGTTTCTTCATCGGCGCCCGTGCCCAGGACGAGGGCGAGGACTTCACCGTCGGCCATCTGTTCGCCGGTTTCTCCAACAACCCGGGGCAGCTGGTGCTGGTGGGGCTGATCTATTTTGCCGTCGCAATGCTGCTGCTGATCGTCATCGCAGGTGTGGTGTTTGTCCTGGTGGGAGGGGTGAACCCGCAGGACCCGAAGGCGATAATGACATCTCCGGGAGTGATCATCGGGGTGTTGTTCGGGCTGTTGCTGTTCATCCCGCTGATGATGGCCTACCTGTTCGCCCCGGCGCTGGTGGCATTGGAAGACCTCAAGGCCCTGGAGGCGATGAAACTGAGCTTCGGTGCCTGTATGAAGAACCTGCTGCCCTTTACCCTCTACGGTCTGATCTCCATACCCTTGTTGCTGCTCGGTGCCTTGCCCTTCGGGCTCGGCCTGCTGATCTTGCTGCCCCTGCTCATGGCCTCGCTCTACAGCGCCTATCAGGACATCTTTTACGAGCAGGCCTGAGCCGGTCGCCACATGGCCGTTTCGCTGCTCGACACCCTCGGCTGCTATGAGATCCCCGAGGGGGTGCGCCTGGAGTTCCGCCTGGCCGGCCCGGTGGTGCGGGCCTGCGCCTGGGGCATAGATGCGGCGCTGCGGGCGCTGCTCTATATCCTGCTCAGTGTGCTGCTCTCTTTCATGGGCGGGGTGGGCATGGCGGTGATGCTGATCGGCTTCTTCCTCGTCGAGTGGTTCTACCCGGCCTTGTTCGAGCTCTATCGCGGCGCCACCCCGGGCAAAAAGGCCATGGGGATCCAGGTCATCCAGGACAATGGCACACCCCTCGATGCGAGTACCGCCTTGCTTCGCAACCTGCTGCGGGCGGTGGATTTTCTGCCCTTGCTCTATGGCTTGGGAATCACCAGCATGCTCATCGACCGGCAGTTCAGGCGCCTCGGGGACCTGGCGGCCGGCAGCCTGGTGGTCTATCAGGACCGGGCCTTGCAGCGGCGGCCGCCGGCGGTCGAGCGGGTGGAGAGACCCCCCCTGGAGCTGACCGAAGCGGAGCAGACGGCGCTGTTGAACTTTGCGGAGCGGGGCGAACTGCTCTCCAGCGCCCGCCGTATCGAGCTGGCACAACTGCTGGGGCCGCTGACCGGGCTGCGGGGCGAGGCGGCGGTGGAACGCCTCTACGCCTATGCTAACTGGATCACCCGGGGCGGCAACCACAGCAGCTAGGATCATGCGCCAGGAGCAGTTCGAAACGGAAAACGCGGCCTTCTGGGCGGGCCTGGAACAGCAGCTCGATGCGCTCTCGCAGGGGCGTTTCAAGCGCCGTGACAAGGCCGTGGAACTGGAGGGGTTCCCGGCCGACTACCGGCGGCTCTGCAGCCACTACGCCCTGGCGCGCAGCCGCCACTTCAGCCCGGCCCTGCAGGAGCAGTTGCACGCCCTGGTGTTGCAGGGTCACGCCTTCCTCTACCGCCGTCAGGGCGCTTGGCGCTGGCGTATCCTGGGCTTCATCCTGGGCGGTTTCCCACGGGCCCTGCGGCGCAACGGCGGTTATTTCTGGGCCGCCCTGCTGATCTTCCTGCTGCCCGCCCTGGTGCTGGAGATCGGCTGCTACCAGGATCAGGACCTCATCTACGCGGTCATGGACGAGCAACAGGTGGCCAGTATCGAAGGGATGTACGACCCCGCCAACCGGCGTCCAGGGCGCAGCCTGGAGCGGGGTTCAGAGACTGATTTCATGATGTTCGGCTACTACATCATGAACAATATCGGGATCGGTTTTCGCACCTTCGCCGGCGGTATGCTGCTGGGGCTCGGGAGCCTCTTCCTGCTGCTGTTCAACGGCGTCGCCCTGGGCAGCATCGCCGGTCACCTGAGCCGGCTCGGATTCCACTACACCTTCTGGTCCTTCGTGTGCGGCCATGGCGCCTTCGAGCTGACCGCCATCGTGATCTGTGGTGGCGCTGGGCTGATGCTCGGACATGCCCTGCTCGCGCCAGGCCAGCGGACCCGGGTGGAGGCGCTCCAGGCACAGGCGGCCGAGGCCCTGCAGCTGGTCATGGGGGCGGCCCTGATGCTGCTGGTGGCGGCCTTCATCGAGGCCTTCTGGTCCTCCTCCAGGGTCGAGATCGGGATCAAATACGGCGTGGCCGGCCTGCTGTGGCTGGGCGTGATCGGCTATCTGGGATGGATGGGGCGTGGTGGATCTCACTAGACTCAACATCAGGCTGCGCCCGCGCACCCCCTGGGAGGGGATCGACCTGGGGTTTGCCCTGGCGCGGCGCTGGTTCCTGCCGCTCTGGCTGCTCTGGCTGGTGGGGGCCCTGCCGGTGTTCCTTGTGTGCAACCTGCTGCTGCCGATCCCCTTGTGGGCCGCCGGCCTCCTGAGCTGGTGGTGCAAGCCCTTCTACGAACCGCCGCTGCTGTTCTGGTTGGGGCGAACGGTGTTCGGGGAACGCCTGGGGGCGCGGGCGATGCGCCGCCGCTGGTTCTCCATCGTCTGGCCCCAACTGTTCGCCAACCTGAGCTGGCGACGCCTCACCCCGGCGCGCTCCTTCGTCATGCCGGTGGTGGTGCTGGAGGGTCTCGAGGGGCGGGCGCGGGCGTCGCGTATCCGGGTGCTATCGCATCGCCAGCACGCCGCCAGCTGGCTGACCCTGATGGGGGTGCATTTCGAGATCATTCTGGAGCTGGGTCTGCTGCTGTTATTCGTGGTGATGCTGCCGCAACAGTTGCGCATGTTCGATGTACAGGGCCTGCTGTTCGCCCCCCAGGGGTGGCAGCAGTGGCTGCAACAGTTTACCGGCCTGCTGGCGATGTCGGTGATCGCACCCTTCTATGTGGCGGGTGGCTTCGGTCTCTACCTGACCCGGCGCGGCCAGCTGGAGGCCTGGGACGTGGAGCTGGGGTTGCGCCACTTGGCGCATCGGTTGCAGGTCCGGCGCCTGGTGGCCGGCCTGGCCATGGGTCTGCTGGTTGCCACCCTGACCCTGCTGCCCAGGGCCGAACCCCTGCAGGCCGCGGAGCTGACCGCCGCCGAGGCCCGGGAGCTGGTCCAGTCGGTGATGCAGTCGGAGGATTTCGGGGAGCGCAAGACCCGCACCTGGTGGGAGTATGTGGGCAATTCCAAGTCGCAGGAGGAGGATCTGCCCTGGCTGCTGCGCTGGCTGGCCGAGTTCTTCAAGGGCTTCGCACGGGGCCTGGCGGCCGTCGGGGAGATCCTGATGTGGCTGGCGGCCGGGGGCCTGCTGGCCTATCTGATCTACTGGGTACTGCAACACCGGGGGCTGCTGGAGGGCCTGGGTAGGGCCCAGGATCCACCCCAGTCCCAGGCGCCGCCGGCACGGCTGGTCGGGCTGGATATCCGGCCCCAGAGCCTGCCCCGGGACCTGGTGGGAGAGGCCGGGCGGTTGCTGGAGCAGGGGGAGTTGCGCGCCGCCCTGGGGCTGCTCTATCGGGGCGCCCTGTCGGCCCTGATACACCGCTATCGCCTGCAGGTCCCGGACAGCGCCACCGAGGATCAATGTCTGGAGCTGGCGCGCCAGGTCCTGTCGGCGAAGGCCTTCGCCTACCAGCAGCGGCTGACCCGCAGTTGGCAGCGGCTGGCCTATGCCCACCGTCTCCCCGGGGACGATGAGGCGATGCGCCTGTGGCGGGAGTGGGCAGCGGTCTATGCCGCTGGCGCGGATGAATAGGCGGCTCACCAGCGTTCTGACCCTGTTGCTCCTGCTGGCGCTGGGCCTGTGGGCGGGGCGCTGGTTTCTGGACAACTTCGAGCGGCGCAGCGAGGTCTATCGCGGGGGGTTCTCCAGCGCGGCGCGGCGTAACCCCCTGTTGGCGGCCCAACGCCTGTTGCAGCGCCTGGGGCTGGAGGCGGAGAGCCTGTCGGGGCGGGACTACCTGCGTTCGCTGCCCCCGGAACTGGATCGGTCCGGGCAGGGGCCGGCGGTCCCCGATATCCTGCTGGTGAAGGATCTGGGGCCGAGCCTGGCGCCCCCCCAGGAACAGCGGTTGCTGCGCTGGGTCGCCTCGGGGGGGCACCTGATCGCCACCCCGGGACGGCTGGTGGGGGAGGGCGGCAAGGTCAACCACCTGCTGACGGAACTGGGGGTGCGTCTGATCGCCCTGGAGAGGGACGAGGGGGAGGCACAGGCGCCCGTGCAGATCGATCTGCCGGGCTGGCAGGAGAGCGCCCGGGTGGCCTTTGAAGCGAGCCGTGCGCTGAGTTTCAAAGGGGACGGGGAGGTCGCCTGGTCGCTACCCGCGGCAGAGGGCTACCACCTGTTGACCTTGCGCCATGGAGAGGGGCTGATCACCCTGCTCAGCGACAACCGGTTTCTCGACAATCAGCATCTCGAGCAACAGGACAACGCCCTGCTTCTCGCCTATCTGATGCAGGGGGGGAGGCGGGTCTGGTTGCTCTACAGCAGCCAGATGCCGGCGCTGCCCCTGCTGCTGTGGCGGTATGCCCCCTACCTGGTGGTCAGCATCGCCCTGCTGCTGCCGATGCTGCTCTGGTGGATGGGCAGGCGCTGCGGTCCGCTGCTGAGCCGCGCCGCCGGTCAGCGCCGCGATCTGCTGGAGCACCTGGAGGTCGCCGCCGGCTTCCAGTGGCGGCTGCAGCGGGCGCAGCAGCTGCAGCGACGCAACCGGCAGTTGCTGGAGCAGTAGTGGCTGAGGCGCTATCCCCTGCTGAAGGGCCTGGCCCGGCCCGCCCGTTGCGACTGGCTCGCCCGGCGCACCGGCCTGGCCCGCGGGGCCATCGAACAGGCGCTCCATGGCGAACAACGCGAGGAGCGCGGATTCATCGATTCCACCATCATCCTAAGGCGCCTGTACCTGGCGCTGCACCCAGAGAGAGAGCATGCAACAGACCGATTCCCAGCGGTTGGCGAGTGAACTAGAGCAACGGGCCCGCGCCCTGGAGGACGAACTGAGGCGCGTGGTGATCGGCCAGGAGCGGGTCATCCACGAGGTGGTGCTGGCCCTCCTGGCGGGTGGCCATGCCCTGGTGGAGGGGGTGCCCGGGCTGGGCAAGACCCTGTTGGTGCGCAGCCTGGCCGCCGCCGTAACAGGGGCCTTCAGCCGGGTCCAGTTCACCCCCGATCTGATGCCCAGCGACATCTCAGGGCACATCCTGTTCGACATGAAGACCGAGAACTTCCGGGTGCGCAAGGGGCCGGTGTTCTGCAACTTCCTGCTGGCGTACGAGATCAACCGCTCGCCAGCCAAGACCCAGTCGGCGCTGCTCGAGGCGATGCAGGAGCAGCAGGTCACCATTGAGGGGCGCACCTTTCCCCTCTCTCCCCCCTTCCTGGTGCTTACCACCCAGAACCCCATCGAGCAGGAGGGCACCTACCCCTTGCCCCAGGCCCAGCTCGACCGCTTCCTGCTCAAGGTCTTCATCGACTATCCCCAGGAGGGAGACGAGCAGGCCCTGGTGCGCCAGGTGACCCGGGGCCTGGTGGGAGACCGGCTCGATACCTCGGCGATCCGTCCGCTCCTGAAGGTGGCGCAGGTCCCCCGGCTGCAGCAGCATATCGCCGGCCTCGAAATGGACGATGAGATCGTCAACTACGCGGTGCGCATCGTGCGCGCGGCGCGCGACTGGGACGGCATCGATGCCGGTCCTGGCCCACGCGGTCCGATCGCCCTGCTGCGCACGGCCCGGGCCGAGGCCTTCCTGGCAGGGCGGGAGTTCGTCACCCCGGATGATGTGAAGGTGGTGGCGCCGCCTGTGTTGCGCCACCGAATCCGCCTTACCACCGAGATGGAGATCGAGGGCTACCACCCTGATGACCTGCTCAGGGACCTGCTCGACAATGTCCCAGCACCCCGGCAATGAGCCCGGGATCCAACCAGTTGTGGCTGCTGGGTGGCCTGAGCGCACTGGGGCTGTTGGTGGCCTGGCAGCCGCACGGGGCCTGGCTGTGGAAGATCGCCGCCGCCTCGCTGCTGGGGCTCTGGCTGCTCGACCTCTGGCGGCTCTACCGACTGCCCCTGCCGCAGGTGGAGCGCCTGCTGCGCGGTTCCATCCCGGTGGGTGTCTGGTCCGCGGTGGAGCTGCGCCTGGACAATTCCAGCGGCCAGGCGCTGTGTCTGACCCTGCACGACCACCACCCGGGGGACTTCGATTGCCAGGGGTTGCCCCAGACCCAGTGGCTGCCCGCCGGGCGGCGCCTCGCTCTGAGTTATCGCATACGCCCGCGACAGCGGGGCGACGGGGTCTTCAAGGGTGTGGAACTGATCTGTCATTCACCCCTAGGTCTGTGGCGGCGGCGGCGCCTCATCGAGCGGGTTGAACGGGTCCGGGTGTTCCCCAACTTTCGCAAGATCGCCCACTACGCCCTGCTGGCCACCGACAACCACCTCAGCCAGATCGGCATACGCCGCCGTACGCGCCGGGGTGAGGGGAGCGACTTCCGGCAGCTGCGGGAGTACCGTGCCGGCGACAGCCTGCGCCAGATCGACTGGAAGGCCAGCTCCCGCTACCGGCGCCTGATCTCCAAGGAATACCAGGACGAACGGGACCAGCAGCTGGTGTTTCTGCTCGACTGCGGGCGTCATATGCGCCATCGGGACGAGCAGGGCGCCCACCTCGACCATGCCCTCAACGCCATGCTGTTGCTCAGCTATGTGGCCGCCCGCCAGGGCGATGCGGTGGGTTTTCTCTGCTTCGGCGGTTCCTGGCGTTGGCAGCCGCCGCACAAGGGGGGTGATCTGATCCGCCGACTGCTGGATCGTACCTACGACCTGGACGCCAGCCTGGAGGCGGCGGACTACCTGGGGGCGGCGCAACGCCTGATGCCGCTGCAACGGCGTCGCGCCCTGGTGGTGATTCTCACCAACAGTCGGGACGAAGACCAGCCGGAGCTGGTACGCGCGGTGCGGCTGCTGGCGCGTCGCCACCTGGTGGTGCTCGCCCAGCTGCGCGAGGCCTCGTTGGATCGGACCCTCGATCAGCCGATACGGGGTTTCGACGATGCCTTGCGCCTGCACGGGGTGCTGGACTATCTGGCCGGCCGCGCCCAGGCAAACGAGGCCCTGCAACATCAGGGCGCCCTGTTGCTGGATACCCTGCCCGCCCGGCTGCCGGTGGCCCTGGTGAATCGCTATCTGGATATCAAGGCCAGTGGTGTGTTGTAGTATCCCTTTTCCCGACTTCGTAACCCCAGGCCGCCCAGAGTCTGGCGGCTCAGGGCGCACCCGCGGGAGCTGCGGTGGGAGGGATCTAAACAAATCGATCCATGAGCCGACACCAGGGGTATCCTGTCATTCCAATTGCTGGGGGACTGTGCCTTGATCCTAGATTCCTCAGTTGATCGCTCCATTCTGAAACTAAGTAATTGATATGAAAAACATTGACTTCGATTTACCTTGTCACCCGTTGGGTGAATCACGCTACAGGGCAAATTGCACGCCTGCGGT